>Ga0209400_1002090_pt1 | contig 15406 bp, 13 predicted proteins | sample M_130807_EF_Meta_FD_187313 | JGI IMG/M metagenome (GOLD analysis project Ga0209400, IMG submission 187313) | Freshwater microbial communities from Lake Montjoie, Canada to study carbon cycling - M_130807_EF_MetaG (SPAdes) (version 2) | ecosystem: Environmental > Aquatic > Freshwater > Lake... | reverse complement strand
AGAGCAATAAGGTTCGGATTCAGATCTAAAATTGCAATTGGAATCCTGTGTGCTTACTTCAGTTAATGAATTAGCGTATTTAACTGGCATCCAATAATTACTCTTTCTACCTATATCAATGAATAAAAAAAATGTAATTGGTAGTACGAAAGTTAATAATATAGTCAACAATTTAGTTTTAGTAGTTTGGGAAGAAGGTATAAGAGCATAACGAAATCTATTTTCAATCTTTGAAAAACTTAATGCTCCAAAAAAAATTGACGCAAAAACTCCAAGGATGATTTGAACCATTTGATTTTGACCATCACCAATTGCAGTCACTACAGAATACTTTGCAATGTAAAGAATTGGCATATGAACTAAGTAAATTGAATATGAGCGATCACCCAACCATTCAAGTTTATTTCCAATATAATTAGGTAACGAGTCAAAAGTTCGAAACATAATAACTAGTAAAGAACAAAAAGTTATCGCTGTTGCACTATGTTTAAAACTTATTTGCATTTGGCTTAAAAGTAGAATAGTCAGTCCTAATATAATCGTTAAATTCACGTATTTAAATACCGAATGCTTGATATTTACAAAACTTGGCATAAAAAGATAACCCAGACCACCTAGGGTGAATTGCCAAATACGAGTAACTGGTGAATAAAAATCAATTAAAGAAGTTAATTGTATATCAAGCAAAGTATAAAGTGAATCTAGAAAAGATGAATAATAGAATAAAGCAAAGCTGACTACTGTTATAAGAATAAATCCCAATTTAAAAAATTTTTTGATACTGCTACACTTATAGAGAATCAAAAAGAAGACAAGCGGTAAAAAAATATAGATTTGTTCCTCAACAGACAATGACCACGTATGAATTAGAGGGTTTGGGTTAGGTGAAAAATAGTCTCCAGAGTATTTGTAAGCACCTACATTACCTATAAGGAAAAGTGTGGCGATGCCTTGAAGAGCGAATCTTTTGTGATCATTTGGGTCTCCAAAGAGCATAATAAATATGGCACAAACCATCAATATAAAAGCCAGTGCTGGAGCTAGTCGATAAAATCGAAATTTAAAAAAAATCTTTAAATTAAAAAAACGTTTTTTTATATTAGGTTCAGCAAATATTTTTAAAATTAATGGAGTAACAACAAATCCGGAAATAACAAAAAAAATATCAACACCCAGGTAGCCCAGTGGGAAAATATTCTCATTTGCGTGAAAAAGAACTACTGCAAGAACAGCTAAACCTCTAAGCGCCTGAATATCCCTACGATATTTATTTTGGTTTTTCATTTTCTACCTTAAACTTAAATAAACTTCAAAGTTAATTACCCCAGTGATAACTTGAAAAAATCAATTGTTTTCAATAGACCTTCTTGCCGACTCACTCTTGGTTTCCACTTAAGAATCTGCTCAGCTTTTGTTATTATTGGTTCTCGCTGCTTTGGATCATCTGTAGGTAATGGTTTCATCACAATTTTAGACTTGCTTTTAGTTAAGTCAATTATCTCTTCCGCAAGATTAAGAATATTAACCGGTTGTGGGTTTCCTAAATTAACTGGCTCATAAATTTCTTCAGTAAAATAGAGTTTAACTAAACCTTCTATTAGGTCGTCTACATAACAAAAGCTCCTAGTTTGTGTGCCGTCTCCATATATTGTGATTGGCTCTCCAGTTAGAGCCTGGACTATAAAATTGCTTACCACGCGACCATCATCGGGAGCCATGCGTGGGCCATATGTGTTAAAGATTCTTGCTACTCTGATATCAGTACCAAATTGACGGTGGTAGTCGAAGGTCAAGGTCTCAGCTGCACGCTTTCCTTCGTCGTAGCAAGAGCGAAGACCGATTGGATTTACATTACCCCAGTATTCTTCAGGTTGAGGGCTAACACTTGGGTCACCATAAATTTCCGAAGTAGAAGCTTGGAGAAATCTTGCGTGTGTACGTTTAGCTAATCCCAACATATTGATCGCGCCGTTAATATTAGTTTTAAAAGTTTGGACAGGATTCTTCTGGTATTGAATGGGGCTTGCAGGGCAAGCAAGGTTAAAAATCCCATCTATTTCTAAATACAAAGGGAAAGTAATGTCATGCATCAAAAGCTCAAAACTTTTAAAGTCTCTGAGATGTGAAATATTTTTACTGCTACCTGTATAGAAATTATCTACGCATATTACTTCATGATTCAAGTTCAATAATTTATCACAAAGGTGAGAGCCTAAAAATCCAGCACCTCCGGTGACTAAAAGTCTAATACCCACTTTGACTTAAGTTAACTTTCATTAAGCCCGCCTCAATTCTGTCTTAGTGAGTATAGTAACATAGAAATATTTTAAACAAGCAACCCTTCAGTTCTGCATAATTGAAGTGATTTTTAAAGAGGTGTTATATCTGATTGGTATTACTTCACATGTGATAATAAAGTTATGCGAACTCGTCAATTACGATGTTGCTTAATAATCATATAATTAGATAAAATCAATGTGTATCGAAAGTTAGGGTGTGCCTTGTTAGAATTAAATGAAGTGTTAACATATAAGAACTTGATTCTAAGACAATAAATCAGTCTTGATGTGTCTCAAAAATATTTAAGTTAATTGCATGGTTATAAAGTAAATAGATTTTTAGTGGTGAAGTTTAAATCCAACAATGCTTAAGTAAACCTTAAGTTATCGCTTTTTTGAAAATTATCCAAATACACACATTGCTTCGCAGTGCTCATACAAGAATTTCTCCGGAAACTCCACTAGTGGACCAGAAAAAGTTCTAGCAATTCTCTTGGCTAATCTCCTAATATGTCTTATTATTGCTATAGGATAATGCCAGAAAAGTTTGCGACTTGATGAAATCATGGAGACTTGTGACTGATACTAAGGATACTACCCCTCTAGTTTCTTTTTCTGGGGGTGGCCCTCGGGTAAGCTTAGGAAAAATCGAATTAGTAGATATCTCAAATTACTTAAATTGGCTTTCTGACCCAGAAGTTAATAAGTACCTGGAAGCTCGCCATCAAAAATATAGCAAGTCGACTTTGACTCAATGGATTTCTGCTCACCAAGATTCAAATGATAGTAAAATTTTCTCCATAATTGACGATTTAGATGAGACACCAATTGGAACATTAAGAATCTCTGGAATTAATTTACGATATAAAACTTGCGATGTAGGTTTAATGATTGGGGATAAGAATTACTGGGGTAAGGGATATGGTACAGAGTCAATAAAGCAAGCTTGTACTTATCTAAAAGATAGTGGGTTTCGAAAGGTACACGCGGGTGCGTATTCAGCAAATATCGGTTCAATTAAGTCATTCTTAAAAAATGATTTTTCTACGGAAGGTCACTATATAGCAGAAGTTATTGATGACTCTACAGGTATGCTTGATGACGTCTTACTTATGTCTAAATTCTTATAAGGCACTGATAATGATAGGAGCTGCGGGTGGAATTACGATTATGTACTAAATGCGTACTTCCAGAGACTCATGAGACAATTTCATTTGATAAAGACGGGGTTTGCAGTATATGTAGAGGACAAGAAATCAAATCAACGTTAAATTGGGATAAAAAACTTAATGAATTGCATGAACTAATTTCTTCAATACCATCAGATTCCGACTATGACTGTTTAATTCCTTTCAGTGGTGGGAAAGATTCAACGTGGACATTGTGGTATGCGGTAGAAAAATTGAAACTAAAACCTTTAGTGGTTAGTTTTGATCATTCCTTCTTTAGACCTGGATTGCTTGAAAATAGAGAAAGGGTTCTCAAGAAACTTGGAGTAGATTTCTTAAGCTTTACTCCAAGCTGGAAGGTCGTTCGTTCATTAATGCTTCAATCTTTTCTGGAAAAAGGTGACTTTTGCTGGCACTGCCACACTGGAATTTTTAGTTATCCGATGTGGGTGGCAATCGAAAAGCAAATTCCGCTGATTCTATGGGGAGAGCCAAGTTCGGAATACACTAGTTATTACAGTTATAACGATAAGGAAGAGGTTGATGAAACCAGATTTAATAGGTTTGTAAATTTAGGAATTAATGCTCAAGATATGTATGAAAGATTATCAACTCAGATTGAATTGCGTGATTTGAAACCATTTACTTATCCAAGCAAGGAAGCCTTAGTTTCGGCGGGTATTAAATCAGTTCCACTTGGAAGTTACATTCCATGGGATGTTAAGAAACAAGTGGCTGTCATACAACAAGAGCTTGGTTGGACCGGTGACGAAGTAGAAGGCGTGCCAGTGGCGTACAATTATGAAAAGATTGAATGTTATATGCAAGGAGTAAGAGACTATATTAAATATCTCAAACGTGGATACTCCCGAGTTTCGCATCTAACTTCGATTGACATAAGAAATAATCAAATTTCTAGAGAAGAAGCATTGAAGTTGATTACCGAATATGAGGGTAAAAAACCTGCGTCTTTGTACTTGTTTCTAGAGTATATAAATATGACAGAAGAAGAATTTGTAGAAGTTGTAGCAACACATGCAATTTCTCCTTGGGACACACCAAGTTTATTGCAGATCGGAAAGAAGCCAAAAGATTTTGAAGCCTGGCCACATCGTTCAGGAGTCGAAAAGAAAGAACAAGTTTTAGCTTTTAATAATTGGCGTAATGAAAAATAGCCAAAGTCAAATTAGAGCAGTTGTTCTAGATACAGGAACAGGAAATGCCAAATCCGTTCACAATTCATTTTCACTAGTTTCAAATTTAGTGAAATTATCCGCAAATCTTTCAGTATTGGAAGAATCTACACACTTGATTGTTCCAGGGGTCGGCTCATTTGGGTCATTAATGTCAGTATTAACTGAACAAAAATTGATTACCCCAATTACTAAATTTATAAATTCTGGAAAATATTTTCTTGGCATTTGCCTAGGAATGCAAATTCTATATGACGAGTCCGAAGAATCTCAAGAAATTGGAGGGCTAGGAATTTTTTCAGGGAAGGTTAAGAAGTTTTCTCCAGGTATAAACACAAAAAGCACTCATAATGGGTGGAATGAAATTCAAATTAAACCAAACAAAAACAACAGCCTCGGTTTAAAGACTAGAAATACATACTATTTTAATCACGGGTACTATTCACCGGCTGGCGGATCTGAAGTTTATGCTCAATCCGAGAATGGAATCCCATTTGCGGCTGCAGTCAATAAACTAAATGTTTACGGAGTGCAGTTTCATCCGGAAAAAAGTCAACAATCTGGCTTAGAATTAATTTCAAAGTTCTTGAATTTATGAGTGTTAAAAAAAGACTTATACCCAAAATATGCATTTATCGAGATGTTCAGACGGACAGAATTAAGGCTGCGGTAACAAAAAACTATAAGGATCGGGTATTAGTTGGACAGCCTTCGAGTTTGTTGAGAATTTTTGAAGCAAATCTAGTAGATGAAATAATTGTAGTTAATATAGATCCGTATAAAATTTCTATATCTGAAACTTGTGATCTTATAACCGACTTAAACAAAGAATTAATGACTCCGCTAACAGTCGGAGGGGGCATAAATTCTATAGATGATGCTTCAAGGCTATTTGAATTAGGAATAGAGAAAGTAAATTTCAGTTTCAATATGATAAATCAAAACTTAATTTTAGACATAGCAAATAAGTATGGTCAACAAGCAATAAATGTATCTATTAATTATGCAAATGACCCTTTCGCTTACCCGGTAGATAAGAAATGCGTTCCAATATCTGGCATTTCAAATTCAGTTAATAAGGCGATCAATTCTGGAGCTGGTGAACTCTTGCTGCTCAGTTTAGATCGCGACGGGTGTCGAAGTGGGCTAGATCTAGATACGCTTTTAGTGATGTTTGAATTATATAAAGGTATACCATTTTTAATTGGTTGCGGTGCTGGTTCTGCAAGCGATTTTATAGATGCATTTCGATCAGGGGCTAGTGGAGTGGTTGCATCAACTTATTTTTCTAAATTAGATCAGAATCCACTACAATTAAGAAGCATAATTAGAAATGCAGGTATCGATATTCGTTGAAAAATCTATTATATTTATTAGAATTTTTGGGAACTATCACAATTAAAAACCTTTAGAAAGTTAATTGAGATTAGAAGTATTATGGTGGTCTTAAATTGTTTAGTTGTCTTTAGATTAATCAGCTCGAGTCATTTTGAGTTTCTGGGAGCTAAAACTAGGCTGGACACACTTTAACAATGTAATTTGCTAGATCGAAGATCAGTAATTTCCGTAATTTTCCAAGCAATTCTAAAGAATGGATGCTTAATTACGGGTAGTAGAGTTTCAGACTAATTGGTAGTATTCTATATTTAATGGATATTTTTAAAGAATCTTCAGTTTTGATCACGGGTGGAACCGGCTCGTTAGGCAAAGTGCTGACCAAGCATCTACTTGAAAACACTCAAGCAAGAAGAATAGCAATCTTCTCTAGAGATGAATTAAAGCAATTCGAAATGCAAAAGGAATTTGGATCTGACCCTCGATTGCGATTTTTTTTAGGGGATATCAGGGATTTAGACAGGCTAAAACTAGCATTGCATAAAGTTGATTTTGTTGTGCATGCTGCAGCTCTAAAGCAAGTAGATACTGGTGAATATAATCCTATGGAATTTGTAAAAACAAATGTCTTAGGAAGCCAAAATTTAATCGAGGCTGCAATGACGTGTGCCGTAAAAAAGATAGTAGCCTTATCGACTGATAAAGCATCGTCACCAATAAATTTATATGGCGCTACAAAACTAACTGCGGATAAACTCTTTGTTGCAGCTAATAATTACACTTATGATCGGGGCACTATTTTTAGCGTGGTTAGATATGGCAACGTTATTGGTAGTAGAGGTTCGGTAATACCACTGTTTAAAGATCTCGCTCGGAACGGCAAAGTTATACCAATTACGGATTTCAGAATGACGCGTTTTTGGATAAGCATGTCGGAAGCAGTTAATTTCATATGCGACTCATTCAGAATAATGAAGGGTGGTGAATTATACGTGCCAAGAATACCCAGCATGAAAATTATTGATCTTGCTAAAGCAATTAGCCCATCGAGTGCTCTTTTTGAAACTGGCATCAGGCCTGGAGAGAAGTTACATGAAGAGATGATTTCAGCAGAAGATAGTAGGCGAACTATTGTTGATAGAAATCGATTCACGGTAATGCCAGTTTATGCAGAATGGGGATATGAAAAGCCAAAAGGGACAGTTCTACAAGAGAATTTTGCCTATCGGTCCGATACCAATGATTTATGGGTTACAGAAGATCAAATATATAAAATTATAAATAATTTCGAGTGATTTTATGATTACTTATGGCCGCCAAACAATAGATAAGTCGGATTTGCGTGCGATCAAATCGGTTATTTACTCAGACTGGCTCACAATGGGACCAAAAATTGAAGAATTTGAATCCGAGATTTATAAAGTTTGTGGTGCTGAAAATTTTGTTGTTACTTCTGGAACTGCTGCATTACATTGTGCCTATGCAGCTATTGATCTAAAGCCTGGAGATGAAGTGATAACGCCTCCACTTACATTTATTGCAACTCAATCCACTGCAATGCATTTTGGCGCAAAGATAAGATTTGCTGACATTGACACAAAAACTGGAAACATTGACCCTAAGTCAGCTGAACTGTTAATTAATGAAAAGACAAAAGCTATAACGGTTGTTGATTTTGCTGGGCATCCAGCGGATTTAGATGCGTTTCGAAAAATTTGTGATGAGTACGGTTTATTTCTAATTGAAGACGCAGCTCACAGTATTGGTTCAACACATAAAAACAGACCAGTTGGATCAATTGCAGATTTAACAACTTTTTCATTCTTCCCAACAAAAAACTTTACAACTGGAGAGGGTGGGGCTGTTTCATCTAAGAATTCTGATTTATTGGATATAGCAAGAAAGTTTGGAAGACAAGGTTTAGTTCGTGATCCAAAAAAATTCAAAAACGATACGGACGGAAGATGGCATCAGGAAGTTCATAAAATTGGTTTAAACTATAGGCTACCAGACATACTCTGCGCATTAGGAATTTCTCAAATAAAAAGAATCCAAATATTCAAAAATATTCGAAGTGAGATATATAGTTTTTATAACGATAGCCTTAAAGATATCGCAGAGATACAACTACCATTTAGAGAAAATTATGCTAATCCTATGTGGCATTTATACCCTATTCGAATTAAAGATGGATCAAGAAATAAATTCTACGAATACCTATGGAATCAAGATATTAGGGTTCAAGTAAATTATGTGCCAGCTTATTTTCACCCAGTGTTTCAAGAAAATGGTTACAAAAAAGGTCTATGTCCAATATCTGAGGAGTTTTACAGTCAGGAAATTTCGCTACCAATTCATCCAAGTTTAAGAAAAAAAGACCTTAATAAAATTGTAAAAGTTATAAAGCAATATTTTGGTTATAAATAAAGTAATTATCTCACTTTAAATAATGGTAATAAGGGAGCAACTTTTAACTCTTCTCTTAACTTACTGCCGTCTATAACTTTTTTAATTTTTTGGAAAACACGATAATAAGAATCTGCAATTTTATTAATAATTTTCTTGCTATGTGCTAGAGATATATTATGTGAGTTTAATACTAGAACACCTTCTTGGAATATCTCTTGCATAAAATAAGTCTTAATTTCATCTTTAGTGTATTCATCTGTTCCCTGCCAATTAATGAATTTCCAAGTAGGATGACCCGATAAGGATACCAAGCTTGTTAGGTTATTCTCGATTATTGCATTGGTGGTTAATTCGGCAAGTAAATTACCTTTGTTTATTAAATTGCCGCAAATATCTTCATTAAAATGTCTTTCTAATACATTTTTAGCTGCTGCTAATGATAAAAGCTCTCCCCCAAAGGTTCCGGACAAAAATACATGCTCCATTTCCGACATAATTTCTCTTTTTCCCACAACAGCTGATAGCGGAAATCCATTTGCTAAACCTTTGCCAAATGTAGCTAAATCAGGAGTAACTCCAAAAAGCTCCCCTGCACCACCTCTAGAAAATCTAAACCCAGTAATGACCTCATCAAACACCAAAACTGCTCCAGATTTATGTGTTAAGTCCTTTACTGATTCTAAAAAGCCCGGTGCTGGATAAGTGATGTTCATTGGTTCAATAATCACAGCTGCAACTTTGTCCCCAAATAAATCTAATTTTAATTTCAAAGATTCAATATTGTTGTACTCAAAAGAATGTGTTAATTCTGCAACAGCGTTTGGTACTCCCTTGTTTCTACTTGTTGATCCTATATACCAGTCTTGCCACCCATGATAGCCGCAAACAATAATGTGATCGCGGCCTGTATAACTTCTCGCCAATCTTATTGCTGCAGAAGTTGCATCTGATCCGTTCTTGCTAAACCTCACCATTTCAGCTGATGGCACTAAACTAACTATTAATTCTGAAACCTCGGCTTCAAGTTTTGTGGGTAAAGATAAAGTTACACCTAGTTTTAGTTGATTTTTTACTGCCTTAGATATTTTAGAATCACCATATCCGAAAGTAACTGCAGCTAAAGAATTCACTAAGTCTATATATTTATTATTGTCAATATCCCAGATGTATGCTCCTTTAGCTCTGGTAACAAACAGGGGAGAAACTCCTACTGGGTACTGAGTTTTAGATTTACTAAAAGTTTGCGTGCCAAGTGGGATAGTAGATTCCGCCCTTGCTAGTTGAGAAACTGAATTTATATATTTCTTCATATTGTTAGTATACTCTTTTATTAAGCATGGTGAGTAATTTATCTCTTTTTAATTTGATTAATTCCAGGATTATCGTCTATGAATTTCTCGAGCTCCTTGAGTGTAAATTTATCTTCACTAAATCTAAAATGTGCAAAAACTTTAGCGACAAATTCAAAGTCTTGAATTGTGTCTACGGTCCATCTATAATGACTCAAATCTTTATCATTCAAGTAATTGCTTACAGAAAATAGATTTATATGATTTCTAATTCCTAAAGTTACGTGCTCTTTTTCTGAATTTGAAAGATTATAAGTTGTTAATTTCTCGAGCACACCGGACTTAACTACTTCGATATCTAGGCCATCAGGAAAAGTTAAAGTAATTACATTCGATAAATAATCAACTTTTTTCTTATAAAACATATCTATGAGTAGGTCAATTAAGTCAGGCATTACCAAAGGACAATCACCTGTCAGTCGCACAATTGCCTCTGGTTTATAAATTTTTTCAACTTTAATAAAGCGATCTAGTACATTATCTAGAGAGCCGCGAAAATATTCTTGTTCAATCTTACCTAGGTAATTTGCAAGCACGTCGTCAGTTTGTTCTTCTGAAATCGCAACTACCAGCCTATCAACTGATTTGGATTTTAGGATTCGCTTTATTTGCCAATAAATCATGGGTTCGCCATTTATATTTAGTAATACTTTTCCAGGTAAACGTTTTGACGACATCCTTGCCTGCAAAATAGCTAAAGTATTTTTCTTCATATTTGCCAAAACCTAGGATCCATCAGGTCTTTAGGTAAAATAGGGATTTCAGTTTCCCAACCACTGGGTAAAATATACTTCGCACTAACTATTTGTTTTAATTGATTTAATGATTCAACTCCAACAACTATTTTGCTTGCCCACCGTATAGAATCTGCATAAGCAATGCACAAATTCGGGATTGATACTTTATGATATTGGGAGTATAGATTTAATTTTTGTAATACCTCTTGCGCTACCACCAAAGAAGTGGGTAAATCTTTTGGTTGTCTTAGTAATAAGCCCTGCAGAAAAATAGATCTGATATTTATTTGATTACCTGATTCTGAAATTTTCATCATTTCTGTTGAATGAATTAATCTTCGATCACATATGTTCTCAAGAATTTGAAACCTAGTCAGTAAAGGATAAATTCGCTTGCAAGCAAGTAGATCATCTTGAGTATAGACAGAAACGCCTAAGTTACTTGCTAATCCAAGTTCAAGAACTCTCTCTAATCCAGAAATTACGATTTTTGAATTACCGCCAGTGATTAAGTTGTGTTGGTGAAGATAAAGTGTTGATATACTCCTGACTCCAATTTTGTTTATTGAATCTTCTACTGCGGAAACAATTGATTGAATAGAATGACAGTTCTTAGAATTTATTTTAGAATCAATCATAGTAGAATAGGATTTATTTAGGTATTTTCCCAGTTTTTCTTCTGCACCTTCATATGATTTTGCCGTATCAAATTGATTAATACCATTTTTTTGTGCAAAATTAATTAACTTTTCTAATTCTAGTGATTCAATATTTTTAGTATTTAAAATGCCATAATTGTTTGAGAAGTTTGCAGTTCCTAAGATCAGTTTTAACATTATTTTTCTATAGTAAAATTTGTTTCCATTGGTGTGCCAATTGAATAGTTATCTGCATAATGTTTTCCGATTAAACTTGGAAGTAGTTTTGGTGAACATCCATCTCCTGGTCTAATTGCTCTGAGGTTTTCACTAGTGACTAAATCACCTTTGTTGACATTATTTACTATATAAAGAGAGCGGCGTATTCGCCGAGATTCTTTCTCTGAATCTTGCATTTTCCAATCAGAACTTCCTATAGCCTGAAACGCACTATTTCCTTCGCGGACAAGTGACTTAAACTCATCAGGCTCCATAGAAAAAGCTGCATCTGGACCACCGTCATCTCGTTTTAAAGTTAAATGTTTTTCAATCACGGTCGCTCCTAATGCGATTGCAGCAATACTTACTCCGATTCCCAGTGTGTGATCTGATAAACCAATATTTAAGCCAAAGTAATTCTTCAATGATCTTAGCCTTTTTATATTTGCATCTATTGGATCGGCGGGATAAGAACTAGTACAAAGAAGTAAAGTTAAATTCTTATTTCCTGTCTGCTTTACAACTTCAACTAAATCTTCTATTTCTTCCCAAGTTGTTGCACCGGTAGAAATAATTAGAGGTTTACCGGTTTCTGCAACTGTTTTAATCAATAGATGATCACTCGTTTCTAGCGACGCTATTTTATACATAGGAGCGTCTAAAGATTCAAGAAAGCTGACTGCAGATAGGTCAAATGGTGAGCTAAATGGAATAACATTTAGACTAATGCTTAAATCAAATAACTCTTTGTGCCATTCCCAGGGAGTGTGAGCTTGTTCATATAAATCATATAGTTTTTTCCCTCCCCATAAACCGTGAGAATCTGAAATTTTTAAAGATTCAAGATTTAAGGTCATAGTGTCAGCTGTATATGTTTGAAATTTAACTGCATCGGCTCCCGAATTTGCCGCTTCAATAACTAGGGCTTTTGCTCGATTTAATGAACCTAAGTGGTTCGCAGAAATCTCTGCAACAAAAAAAGGTTTATTTGTTAGCATGTGAACTCATTATTCATAGTTAATCCTATCATGAATGTCAAATTATATAAATTCCGTGTACGACTTTCTAATAACTTTGATAATAATTTCTTAATGGGTTTATCCTAATAAATGAGTTGAAGTGATTGGTTTAGTTTTTAATTAATATCAACTATAAGTAACTAATTTAGTAATTAGCATATTCTTAATCATTCAATTTTCTGAATAATTTTGAAATTTCACCATCCGCTTGATTTATTTTTTTAGTAATCTCGAAAAGTTTATCAGGTGCTTCGATTGCTACTATTCTGAGTAAATTCATCCAATTAATATTATTTGATGACCTAACATTCTCAATTTCATCTATTATAGTTAATAACCGATGATTTGGATTAAATCCTAATTTCTCTAACCGGTTAATTTCATCATATATTTTAGAATCCCAACCTGAAAAATTTGACGGAAAATCTCTAACATAGTGTATTGATCCTTTACCTCTTTGAATCTTTGACTTGAAATTGCTGGTAAGTATATTATCTATATTATTTATAAACATATTTTCAATTTCAGAAAATAGTTTCTCATAAGAAGTTCTAAAAGTTTCCTTATATTCTTCAAATTCCACGATTTTTTGAAATAGTATCGGTCCAGAATCAATACCGGGTTCAATTAAGTGAATTGTTACCCCTGATGGAGTGTTATCCCAAAAAGCCCAAAAATTTGGGTGAGCACCTTTGTTCCATGGCAAGTATGAAAGATGGAGGTTGATTATAGGTACACTAATATCAGATAATATATCTCGAGTTAAAATATATCTGTACCCAAAACTAATCACTAAATCAAAATTATTCGAAATTTTATCGATTTCTTCAGAAATCTGTGTGACTTTATGTTTTCGCAATTCTAGTTCATTAATAATCTTAGTTTGTTTTTTGTCATACCCTAAAAATAGTATTGTTTTTGGATTACTTTTTAACATATACATAAAGTAATTTTACCACAAGCTAAATATCTAATTTTGCTTATATTATAGATCATTTAGTTACTATTAACTTAGAATTATTACTACTTAAATTAATAGCCCAATGTACTTTGTCTCTAAAAACTCTTCAATCCCAGCGAACCCGCCTTCTCTCCCCAGACCTGATTGTTTAACACCACCAAATGGTGCAGCAGGATCTGAGATCACACCTTTATTTATTGCCACCATGCCAGACTCTAAAGATTCTGCAATTTTGATTGCTCGCTTTAAATCAGAGGAGTAAACATATGAAATCAAACCAAAATCAGTTGCATTTGCTAGTTCAATCGCTTCTTCATCAGATGAGGTAATAACTATTGGTGCCACAGGGCCAAAGATCTCATTTTTTAAGATTGGATTATCACTTTTAACCGTTAAAACTGTGGCAGGATAAAAGGCACCCTCACCTGCCGGAGTTTTACCACCAATTTTAATTTGGGCGCCGCTTAAAACAGATGCATCAACTAATTCGGCAATTTTATTACGCTCTTTAACTGAGACACTCGCTCCTAATTGGGCGCCACTTGAAGTACCAGCTGCCATCTTAAGAGAGGCCATCACATTCGATAATTTTGTGGTGAACTCCTCTGCAATTTCTTTAGCAACATAAAAACGATTAGCAGCAGTGCAAGCGGCGCCACCATTTCTCATTTTGGCAAGCATCGCACCACTTACCGCATCATCAACATTTGCATCGGCTAATACTAAAAATGGTGCATTTCCACCTAACTCCATAGAGGTTCGAATTACTCGATCTGCCGCCTCTTTTAATAAAACCCGTCCTACTTCAGTTGAACCAGTAAAAGATAAATTCACAACTCTTGGATCTTTTAATATCTTTGCAATTGCAGGCCCTGACGGCACCGGCAAAATTAAATTCACAACTCCAGCTGGTACGCCAGCTCTTTCTAGGATCTCAACTATTGCAATTGCAGTAAGTGGAGTCTCACCCGCTGGTTTTAAAATCACAGTACAACCAGCAGCTAGCGCTGGTCCGATTTTTCTTGTTGCCATTGCAGCTGGAAAATTCCAAGGGGTAATTAAAAGTGAAACACCAATTGGTTGTTTAGTCACTAATATTCTTTTATCTCCACTAGGTGCCATTCTAAACTCACCGTTTATCCGCACCGCTTCCTCAGCAAACCAGCGGAAGAACTCAGCGGCATATAAAACCTCACCCTTGGCATCGCTTAATACTTTGCCATTTTCTTTAGAGATAATTTCAGCAAGCCGATCAGATTCAGCGACCATAATTTCAAATGCTTTTCGCAGTATTTCGGCGCGAACACGAGGCGCAGTCTTTGGCCAAGTTTTAAATGCTTTTGCTGCTGCATCTACTGCTTGCGCGCACTCTTTATCTGATGCAACCTGCACATTAGCAATTACCGATTCATCACTTGGATCAGTAACTGGCATAGTTGATGCGCCATCAATCCATTTTCCATCAATATAAAGCTGCGTCTTTAACTGCATAAAGATAAGCATACGGCTATGGCGTGTGCTTAAAAAATCTCGCATAAAAACAGGCGTATACTTAATACCTAACTTCTCATTGGAGTGTGTTTTTAATTGCCTAAGTCATGGAGTGATAACGCGCCAGAGCCAAAGGTGCTTGCCGAACATGCACATCTGAAAGATCCTCTTTCATACAAAGTTAAGCGTAAATTTTTGGGCAATCCATTAAATCGCCACACACTAAGCCATCAAAGATTAGGTAAGCGTTACGCACTGGGAATTTTATCCTCAGATTGTATTTCATCCTCTGCTTATGGATCAGAGCAGATACTTTTAGCATTAGTCCCAGCCTTTGGAATTGCTGCATTTGCCATGTTAATGCCGATGACAGTAGTGATTTTAATAATTTTAACAATTGTCACTTTGTCATATCGAAATGTAATTTCTGTATACACCAAAGTTGGTGGGGCATATAACGTATCTCGAGATAACTTTGGACCAGTAGTTGCACAGATCGCCGCAGTGGCATTAATGCTTGATTACATTGTTACTTTGGCAATTCAATCAGCAGCTGGTGTTGCTGCGATTATCTCCACCTTCCCAGAGCTTGACCCTTGGAAGATAC
>Ga0209400_1002080_pt1 | contig 15456 bp, 14 predicted proteins | sample M_130807_EF_Meta_FD_187313 | JGI IMG/M metagenome (GOLD analysis project Ga0209400, IMG submission 187313) | Freshwater microbial communities from Lake Montjoie, Canada to study carbon cycling - M_130807_EF_MetaG (SPAdes) (version 2) | ecosystem: Environmental > Aquatic > Freshwater > Lake... | reverse complement strand
GCGCACTTGAAGCATCAGAGCGTCAATTTATTGCTAAGGGTTTAACCCACAAATGGCTTGCGGTGCACGGAAACCACGATGCATTGTTGCAAGGCACAGCAGCAACAACACCCGAACTAGATGCACTCGTACAAGGTTCAGAAAAATTAGCCTCACTCAAGAACATGGCTGATTTAGCTGATCTCTTCACAGGTTTTGGCGAAGTAGGACCTGCCGTATATCCAGGGCTAGATCACATGGATACAAATGAAGTCACGGCAGATCCTCGTCGAGCTTTAGTAAAAATGCAGGATTGGGTCAATGTTCACACCAACTGTGAACACGATCATGGTTTAGACGCAGAACAACCAGAGACTTCATACTGGTACAGAAACATCGGCACACAGGTTCGATTGATTGCATTAGATACTGTTAATCGTTTCGGTGGTTGGCAAGGCTGCTTACATCGTGAACAGTTTGACTGGCTGTCACATGTATTGGATGAATCAAAAGACAAGTATGTAATTCTTACCTCACACCACCCGCTAGAGAATTTGTTTAATGGATATGTGCCAGAAGAAGTAAGTGCACCAGCATTAGAAGAAGAAGTCGTGCGTTTACTTGAAAAACATCCCAATGTTATTTTGTGGTTTGCTGGACACGTTCATGATCACAAGATTTCTCAGAGAAAAAATAGTGATGGGTCACATGGTTTTTGGGAGATCCGCACCGGATCACACATTGACTGGCCGCAACAATCTCGAACAATTGAAATTGTGAAATCCAGTAATGGTAAAATCGCAATCGGCACTGTGGTCTTTGATCACGCAGGACCGGTTATATTTAACGGCACACCTGATGAATTAGCCGATCCTGTGGCACTTGCTGGCCTTTCTCGTCTTTTGGCGGCCAATGATTGGCAGCGCCAAAACGGCGGGCCCTTTGCCCTGGAGTTAATGGAAGGCCAACCAGAGGATCGAAATATTTGGCTCTGGGCCAACGATCCCCTGAAATAAGCACAGATTCCTATAGGCTCACGGCTGTGTTACTTAGCGATCGCGATATCCGCGCAGAGATAGAGGCCGGCCGAGTCGGCTGCGAGCCATTCCATGAGGCGATGATCCAGCCATCATCTGTTGATGTGCGCCTGGATAAGTACTTCCGTGTTTTTGAAAACCACAAATACAGCGTCATCGATCCTTCCATTGAACAACCAGAGCTAACCCGCGAGGTCGTTGCAGAGGGCGAAGAGCCATTTATCTTGCACCCAGGTGAGTTTGTCTTGGCCAGTACCTACGAAGTCATCACACTGCCTGATGACATCGCAGGACGCCTAGAAGGAAAGTCCTCGCTAGGTCGGCTTGGCTTACTCACACACTCAACTGCAGGCTTTATTGATCCAGGATTTAGTGGTCACATCACTTTAGAGCTATCAAATGTTGCCAATCTGCCAGTGAAGTTATTTGCTGGCATGAAAATCGGCCAACTCTGTCTCATCAAACTCTCATCTCCTGCTGAGCACCCATACGGCAGCGAGAAGTATGGTTCTAGGTATCAAGGTCAGCGTGGCCCAACCCCGAGCCGTTCATTCTTGAACTTTCATCGTTCCAAAATTAATTAATCGTCGTGCTAAACCGACAGAAAACGCGGTTTAATTAGGTTATGAAAACAATCATCGTTCTAGGCGTAGCAGCTCTTATCGCTGTCTTTATCATCTCTCAATACAACCGTTTGATTCGCTTAAACATCACAGTTGATGAAGCCTGGTCACAGATTGAGGTTCAGTTAAAGCGTCGTGCTGATTTGATTCCTAACTTGGTTGAAACAGTTAAGGGATATGCAGCCCACGAGAAGTCAACATTTGATGCTGTAGTCACCGCACGCGCAAAGGCAACAACTGCCTCAACAGTCGCAGATACTGCAGCTGCAGATGGCATGCTGACTCAAGCACTACGTGGATTATTAGCAGTTGCCGAGGCATATCCAGATCTCAAAGCATCCACAAACTTTTTGTCACTACAAGAAGAGTTGTCAACAACTGAAAACAAAGTTTCCTTTGCCCGTCAGTTCTATAACGACAATGTTCGCGAACTCAATACCGCTGTAAAGACCATACCAAGCAGTCTTTTTGCTGGTCTTGCAAAGGTAACAGAGCGTGAGTTTTATGAGGTTGAAAACCCTCAAGATCGTAACGTTCCAAACGTTAAGTTCTAATGAACTTTAGAACGATGCAAGCGGCTAACCGCCGCAAAACAATTGGCTTGCTAATTGGCATGGGTGTTCTGGTGTGGCTAGTTGTCTATGCCGCTTTAACATACTTTGGAACATCAACGGCAGGGATAGTGCCTATTGCTGTTGGTATTGCCTTGGTTTCTGTGTGGGGTTCGTATTACGGCTCTGACAAATTAGTGTTAACAATGACTGGTGCTAAATTAATTCAGCAATCTGATAATCCAAAGTTATTTGATTTGATTCAGGAAGTAGTAATTGCATCAGGGCTTCCTATGCCAAAGGTTGCAATTGTCATAGATAGTGCACCAAATGCCTTTGCGACGGGGCGCAATCCTGAGCATGCACTTATTGCCTTCACAACAGGCATTTTGGATGTAATGGATCGCGATCAACTACAAGGTGTGATCGCCCATGAGATGGCACATGTTGCTAACCGCGACACTTTAGTTAGCGCCGTTGCTGCAACAACAGCAGGTGCGATTGCAATTTTGTCTGACATGTTGACCCGCATGATGTGGTTTGGCGGTGGGCGAGATCGCAACCGTGAAGGTGGTGGCAACCCAATCGCACTTGTGATTTCACTTGTCATTTTAATCTTGGCACCGCTTGCAGCGATGATGCTTAAATCTGCTATTTCGCGCAAAAGAGAATCCTTAGCCGATGCAACAGCCGTTGCCTTCACTCGCAACCCTGCTGGTTTGCGCTCTGCACTTGAAGTTCTGGCATCAGATTCAACCGTTGTTCAACAACGATCAACAGCTGTCGCACACATTTGGATTGAATCACCACTAGATGCAAAATCTGTTTCAAAACTATTTTCTACGCACCCACCGATTGCAGAGCGAATCGCTGTTCTTAAATCTATGGAGTCTTTGGGCTAACTAAGCTTTTAAAATGCAGTGTAAAGGTTGCACCATTGCCTGGTTCTGAAGAGACAGAGACGCTTCCACCGTGGGCCTTCATAACTTCATCAACGATTGAAAGCCCTAAACCACTGCCATCACTACTGCTGCGCTGGCGCGAAGTATCAACGCGATAGAAACGCTCAAAGACATGCTGTTGGTCTTCTGCAGTAAGCCCTGGACCCTTATCTGCAACTGTTACATTTGTACCATCTTCAGCAGAGTAGGTAGCAACATGTATCGCAGTTCCTGCAGGAGTATGCGCACGAGCATTTGCTAGCAAATTAGTAACAACCTGATAGATCTTGTCTGAATCTCCTTGTGTGTGAACATCATGGGCGATATCTGAAGTAATTGGATGCTCCGGCCCAGCAACTTGCGCAGAAGTGACCGCCTCTGTAATGAGAGTTGAAAGATCAACATCTGCCATCACTATTTCGCGAGACTGATCAATGCGGGCAAGCATTAAAAGATCTTCTACTAAAGAGCCCATGCGCATTGATTCTTTTTCAATACGAGAGATAAGTTCTTTTGTCTTTTCACCTTCCGGCACTGCGCCTTGTCGATGTAGCTCTGCAAAACCACGGATTGATGTAAGTGGCGTGCGCAGCTCATGGCTCGCATCTGCCACAAAGCGGCGTAACTTGCTTTCAGATTCTGTGCGAGCGGCAAAAGATTCTTCAATACGTGAAAGCATCTGGTTTAGCGAAGTACTTAAGCGACCAACTTCAGTATCTGGTTCAAAGTTTTCAAGGCGGGCGGATAAATCACCGGCGGCAATCTTTTCAGCAGTTGCTTCGATCTTTTCAAGTGGCTTCATGCTTAACTTAATAACCTGACGTGATGCAAAGGCAATGAACAAGAGAACAAGAGCACCAATAATCAAAAAGATAGTGCCAATTTGACGGGTTGTTTTATCAAAATCACTTAGGGATTGGGCGACAATCACCGAACCAAGAGAAGATGGCAATACCGTTGTTGCAACACGAAAATCAGCACCAGGTGCTTCAATCGTAAAAGGCTTAGAACCAAAGGCTGCAACCTGCCCAGGTAGCAAACCCATCACATAATCAGTGACCTGGTTTGAGTTTAGGTCCCCGCCAATACCACCAACTAGATTGCCAAAGGGATCTAAAACAGTTACTGAGATAGAGGTTGGAACACGGTTAAGCGGCGTTGTGGCTCGCGCAGCGTGTGGGCCACGGTCATCGCCATCATCGTCGCGAGCAATACCAGCTTGGTCAAGCCGATCAGCAGTCCCGTTAACAACGCTGAGTAACTGATCATCAACTTGATTGATTAAGTAATCTTTCAATAATGCTTGTGCACCAACTCCAGCACCAATAAATCCGATTGCAGAAAGTACAAGTACGCCAACCGTTAAACGATTACGTAGACTTGAATTTGCGAACGGGGATTTCATTGTCTACTTAGGCGGCATTCTTAAGCGATAGCCAACCCCGCGCACTGTGTGAATAAGTGGTGGATCAAATGAATCTACCTTCTTGCGAAGATATGAAATATAGGTTTCAACAATTCCCATGTCGCCACGGAAGTCGTACTGCCACACGTGATCAAGAATCTGCGCCTTTGACACAACACGATCTGCGTTAATAATTAAGTAGCGAAGCAAAGCAAACTCGGTTGGTGAGAGGTCAAGCATTTGACCAGCACGACGAACTTCATGTGTTGCCTCATCTAATTCAAGATCAGCAAAGCGCATTTTTTCATCATCGATCTCAATGTGATCAACACCTGTGCGACGGAGAAGTGCGCGCAGACGAGCAACAAGCTCTTCCAGTGAAAATGGCTTAGTCATGTAATCATCGCCGCCAAGGGTTAAACCCTTAACCTTGTCTTCCATGCCATCTTTTGCTGTTAGAAATAGCACGCCTGTGTCGACGCCCTCGTTGCGGATCTTCTTACACACTTCAAAGCCATCAAGATCAGGCAACATGACATCTAGAACCATCGCATGTGGCTTGAAATCTTCTGCTACTCGTAGAGCCTCGGCACCATTAGCTGCGGTGCGGACATCAAAGCCAACAAATCGAAGGCTGGTAGAAATTAACTCGCTGATGCTTGGTTCATCATCAACGACAAGAATGCGTTGTGCGGTTTTCTCTGGTGTAGTAGCCATGGCTAGAGAATGCTCTCACAGCCTGAAAGTTTCCTGAGAACAGGTCGAAAATACCCCTAATCTTGCTTAACTGAGCGCAGCAAAACCTGGGCAACATCTAAGACTTCAACAGCTGACTCCTTGGCGTTCATGCCATCGGAGGTCATCACGCGACAGAAAGGACAAGCCACAGCTAATTCGGTGGCACCAGTGTTGATCGCCTCTTCAACACGGTTGATGTTGATGCGCGTGCCAATTTTCTCTTCCATCCACATACGTCCACCACCTGCGCCGCAACAAAATGATCGTTCCTTATTGCGTGGCATTTCTGTTAGTTCAGCACCGGTTGCTTCAAGAATTTCACGTGGTGGTTGGTAGATCTCGTTGTGACGACCTAGGTAGCAAGGATCGTGATAAGTCATTGCAGTGTGTGACATCTTGATGGGTGTTAAACGCTTTTCACGCAGCAATTGATTGAGCAGTTGCGTGTGGTGAACCATTTCAAGTTCAAAGCCTTGTTGCCCATAATCTCGACCAATTGTTGTAAAGCAATGTGGGCAGGTAACAACAATCTTCTTCTTACCCTTTGGTCGATCACCAAATGTCTCTTTAAATGTTTCAATATTTTCGCGTGCCAGGATTTGATATAAGAATTCATTTCCAGCACGGCGTGCAGGATCTCCTGTGCAGGTTTCTTTTTTACCAAGAACAGCAAAGTTAACACCTGCCATGTACAAAAGTTCTGCAACAGCCTTGGTAGTTTTCTTTGCGCGCTCTTCATAGGCTCCAGCACAGCCAACCCAAAACAAATACTCAACATCATCTGGTAATTGACCTTCAATAACATTGACCGGGAAATCACACTCTGCAATCCATGCTTCACGATCTGTGCGATTGGCACCCCACGGATTTCCAGTCTTTTCAAGATTTCTAAATGTTCCACCAAGTTCAGATGGAAACTCTGATTCAACTAATACTTGGAAGCGGCGCATGTTGACGATGTGATCAATATGCTCGATATCTACTGGGCATTCGTTAACACATGCACCACATGTCGTGCAGGACCACAAGACATCTAAGCTAATTGGTGAATTTTCCCCAACAAGTGCCTCAGTTTCAACGGTTTTAGCAAAGGCGTGATCACGCATAGCCATGATTAAAAGCTTGGGCGATAGTGGTTTATCAGTGTGCCAAGCAGGGCACTGGGATTGGCAACGACCACACTCTGTGCACGAAGTCATATCCAACAATCCCTTCCAGGATATGTCAGCTCTTGTGCCTAAACCAAAGACATCATCATCTTTAGGATCTTCAAAGTTAATTTCTTCGCCATGTGACAACATCGGTGGAAGAGCGCCGAGTGATGATGTGCCATCAGCGTTGCGGCGATAGAAAATATTAAACGGTGCCAAGAATCGGTGCCACGCAATACCCATCGTGAAGTTTGTTGCAATAACGATAAACCAGGTCATTGATCCAACAATTTTGATTGTTGCAACTATTTGGATCCAGGAAGTTATCTCTGACAATGTCATGGACTTAAACATGTCGGCTATAAACCAGGTGGTGATGTAGTGACGGTTCCAGGTAGTTTCAGTTGAAAGTGCACCTTCAAGTCCACGCAATGCGATGACGCAGAAGACTATGAGTACGATCGTGAATTCAACGTAGTACGCCTTTACATTGCCAGAACCAGCAAAACGTGAACGCTTGTTGCTTAGACGTGTTACCTGGCGAATACCAATAAGAGTGACAATTCCAATACCGGTTGCCCAAGCAACAAGCTCGGTGATGTATTCATAAACCCACAAGTGCCCAATGATTGGAAGCGCAAAAGTGGGGTTGATCAACTGTCCGTAGGCGGTAATTAATGTGCCAAAGAGTGCAAAGAAGCCAATCATCACAAACCAGTGAGCAAAACCAACAACGGTAAAGTTGAGCATCTTTGTGTGCCCAAAGATTTCAGTAGCGGCCATTCTTAACCGCTGCAATTTGTTATTGCTGCGGGTTGAATCTGGTTGACCCTTCTTATAGATGTCGATCAGCGCCTTTGTGCGCACAGCAAGAAGAACGAGAGCTACGAGGGTGATGCCGTAGGAAAGGCCTGCCAGTGCAAGGTTCATAGGGAGAGGGTAGGCAATAAACCCCGCTGAGTGCGTGTTCAACCTAATAGAAACCTGAGTCGCCTCGACTCAAGCTTTTGTGTATACTCGACTCAGGTTCAACAATCCTCGACCCTAAATCAGGCTCGAGCGGGATAAAAGGAGCACACACAATGGCTAGAGCAGTCGGAATCGACCTAGGAACAACAAATAGCTGCGTATCTGTCCTTGAAGGTGGCGAGCCAACGGTTATCGCCAACGCAGAAGGTGCGCGCACAACCCCATCCATCGTGGCCTTTGCCAAAAATGGCGAGGTTCTTGTTGGTGAGGTCGCAAAGCGTCAATCAGTAACAAACGTAGATCGCACAATCCGATCCGTTAAGCGCCACATGGGTACTAACTGGAGTATCGATATCGATGGCAAGAAGTACACATCACAAGAAATTTCAGCACGCGTTTTACAAAAGCTAAAGCGCGATGCAGAAAGCTATTTGGGTGAGACAGTAACCGATGCAGTTATCACAGTCCCTGCCTACTTTAACGATGCACAACGTCAAGCAACAAAAGAAGCTGGTGAAATTGCTGGTCTTAATGTCCTTCGCATCATCAACGAGCCAACTGCTGCAGCGCTCGCATACGGCCTTGATAAAGCAGACAAAGAACAAACAATTCTTGTCTTTGACCTTGGTGGTGGAACATTTGACGTTTCACTTCTTGAAATCGGCGATGGAGTTGTTGAAGTTAAGGCAACCAATGGCGATAACAATCTAGGTGGAGATGATTGGGATCAAGCACTTGTTGATCACCTAGTACAAACATTTGGATCTGCAAATGGAATTGATTTAACAAAAGACAAGATGGCGATGCAACGTGTTCGAGAAGCTGCTGAAAAAGCAAAGATCGAACTATCTTCATCACAATCTGCCTCAGTCAACCTTCCATACATCACAGTTGATTCTGAAAAGAATCCATTGTTTATGGATGAAACTATTACACGCGCACAGTTCCAGCAATTAACTGCAGCTCTTCTAGAGCGTTGCAAGAAGCCATTCCAAGCTGTTTTGAAAGATGCTGGAATTCCAATTGCAAAAATTGAATCTGTAGTTCTTGTTGGTGGATCAACTCGTATGCCAGCAGTTGTTGATTTGGTTAAAGAATTAACTGGTGGCAAAGAGCCAAACAAGGGTGTTAATCCTGATGAGGTTGTTGCAGTTGGTGCATCCCTTCAAGCCGGTGTTTTAAAGGGTGAAGTTAAGGATGTTTTGCTCCTAGATGTAACCCCACTCTCACTTGGCATCGAAACCAAGGGTGGCGTCATGACTCGTTTGATCGAGCGCAACACAACAATCCCAACAAAGCGCAGCGAAGTATTTACAACAGCTGATGACAATCAGCCTGCTGTGCAGATTCAGGCATACCAAGGCGAGCGTGAAATGGCTGCTTATAACAAGAAGCTAGGAATGTTCGAGCTAACTGGCTTACCTCCTTCACCACGTGGAGTTCCACAAATCGAAGTCACATTTGATATCGATGCAAACGGAATAGTTCATGTCTCTGCCAAGGATCTTGGAACAGGTAAAGAGCAGAGCATGACCATCACTGGTGGATCTGCACTGAACAAAGATGAGATCGCCCGCATGATGGCTGATGCTGAATCACATGCTGAAGAAGATCGTCAGCGCAAGGAAGAGGCTGAGATTCGCAACGCAGGAGATTCACTTCTGTACTCAACTGAAAAGTTCATCAAGGACAACGATGAGAAGTTGTCACAAGGTGATGCTCTTGAGAAAAAGACAGAGACAGAAGCAGCGTTAGAAGAGTTGAAGACCGCACTCGGTGGTTCAAACTACGAAATGATTAAGTCAGCAACTGAAAAGGTTGCAACTGTTAGTCAAGCACTTGGCGCAGCTCTGTATGCAGCCAGTGCAGCAACTGAAGGCGAAGCGGCTGGATCTGCTCCGCATGAAGATGGCGTAGAAGATGCCGAAATCATTGATGAAGAAGTTAAGTAATGTCAGAGGAAACTACTGAACAAGTAGTTGAAGAGGTTGTTGAGCCGGGTCAGGAAGCTGATCCGGTTGCAACACTGACATCTGACTTACAACGCCTGCAAGCAGAGTATGCAAACTACCGAAAGCGCGTTGAGCGCGATCGGGCAGTTGCTCATGAAAGCGCAGTAGGTGCTGTTCTGACAGAACTATTGGCACTCCTGGATGATGTTGATCGCGCCGAACAACATGGCGAACTATCAGGGGGCTTTAAAGCGGTGGCAGACCAGCTCAATTCAATCACTTCACGCATTGGGCTAGAAAAATACGGCACCGAAGGTGAAGCCTTTGATCCACAGATCCATGAGGCGTTAATGCACGAAGAGTCTGCAGAGGTTTCGGTGCCAACCGCATCTAAGATTTTGCAATCTGGTTACAAATACAAGGAGCGCATCTTGCGCCCTGCACGTGTATCTGTAACAGATCCAGCGGGAGCGTAATCAACAATGGCAGCCAAAGATCTCTATGAAAAGGATTTCTATAAAGACCTTGGTGTAGATAAGAATGCTGCCGCTGATGAAATTAAGAAGAAGTACCGCGCACTTGCCCGTGATCTTCACCCAGATAAAACAAAAGGTGATTCAGAAAAAGAAGAAAAGTTTAAAGCTGTCTCTGAAGCCTATGAAATCTTGTCAGATACAAAAAAGCGCGCAGAATACGATGAAGCGCGTTCTATGTTTGAAAGAGGCGGCTTTCGATCGCCGCAAGGTGGATTTCAAGGCGGAGACTTCCACGATGTCTTTGGTGGTGGAAATCCACAAGATATTTTTGCAAGTTTATTTGGCGGTAGCGGACGTCGAGGTCCACGCAAAGGACAAGATTTACAAACCGAAGCAACAATTACATTTCGTGAATCAGTCTTTGGGACAACACTTGATCTGCACTTAGCAACTGATCGTGGACAAGCACAAAATATCTCTGCGCGCGTTCCAACCGGTGTTACCGATGGTGCCAAGATTCGAGTTAAAGGAAAAGGCGCAGCGGGGGAAGCAGGTCCTGGTGATCTATTTATCCAGCTACATGTGAAGCCGCATCCTATCTTTTCTCGCAAAGGTGAAAATTTAGTAATCACCTTGCCAGTTACCTTTGCAGAAGCTGCACTTGGCGCAGACATAAAGGTGCCAACTATGGCCGGTGATGATGTAACAGTGCGTATTGCACCTGGCACACCAAACGGTCGCACACTTCGCGTGAAGGGTCGTGGCATCACAAAAGGGAGTACCACAGGCGACTTATTAGTCACCGTTGAGGTCCAGGTCCCACAACGGGTCGATGGCAAAGCGCTAGATGCCTTAAAAACATTTGCTGAAGAGACAGCATCAGAGGATGTTCGCTCTGATTTTGTAAGTAAGGCAAAGATATGAACGAGGAAGTCAAGAACTCACAGCCAGATGATGATGCAGGCGTGTATGTGATTTCAGTTGCCGCAGAAATATCTGGGATGCACCCACAAACTTTACGTCAGTATGACAAATTAGGTTTGGTATCCCCATCCCGCACAGAAGGTCGAAACCGCCGTTATTCATTGCGAGATATTGCACTGCTTCGCGCCGTACAAAAGCTTGTCGGTGAAGGAATTAACCACGCAGGTATTAAGCGCATTATTGAATTGGAATCTGCCGTTGCAAATATGGCTGTTGAGGTTGCTCAACTGCGAATTGAAGTGAACGCACTTATTGAACAAAACCCACCGAAAGGTTTAGTTACTCGTCGTAAAAATGAAGTTATTGTTTATAAAGAAGATTAGTTCATACAATTAACTCGGCCAGACCAGGTGCCAAGTGTTGGGCCAACAGGTGATTTCAAAACCTTTTCAATTACTGTGGCATAGACATCACGGAAATCTGTTGTCACAGCTAAGTCACCCTTATACAGATTCTTTAATGATGGTTGTTCGCCATAGAAGCCACCCTTAACCGAGTTACCAACAATAAACATAGGACCAGCCGTTCCGTGATCTGTTCCATCTGATCCATTACCTAGTACTCGACGACCAAACTCGCTATAAACCATGATGGTCACATCATTGCTTCGAGTCGTTGCCTTGAGTTGACCCATAAATCGTGACAAGGAATCTGAAACAGTTCCAAGTAAAGATGCTTGCGCATTCGCTTCATTGGCATGGGTATCAAAACCACCAAGAGAGACAGACCAAACTTTTGTGGGAGATCCTGCAGCAATGAGTTTTGCGACAACATCTAGCTGCTGCGCCAAATTGCTATCTCCGCCAGCGTTTCCGCCATTAGTTGTTGGCAAATCTGGGCTCACAGGGGCGGGCATCTTAAGCACAGGCTGCACACTGGAAGAAACGGTGAAGAGGTTGCGCATCGATGTGGCAGCAGCAGCCATCAACTTTGAGTCTTTCGTGACCGGTATAGAAAGTTTTTGGCACTGAAGCGCTAAATCACCTTTAGGAATAACTAATCCACCAAGAGGAAGTGCTGAACCCGAACGCTTTGCACCAGCAAGTAGTGGTGGCAAAACCGAACCTAATGAAATTGCAAGCATTGAATCTTCTGGTTGTGAGTCAACCCAACGACCCAGCCAGCCTGTTGAAATATTTTTTGCAGGAGATGCTGTTTGCCACTTTGCCATAGATGAAAAGTGTGAACGATCGGGATTTGGATAACCAACACCACGAACAATTGCTACCTTGTTTTGATCCCATAGAGACTTCAACCCCTTCATTGCAGGATTGAGTGCAAGTTCAGCGTTGAGTGGTAGTACAACTTCTGGCTTGTATGCAAGCTCTGGTCGGAGTGAGTAATACAAAGGATCTGTGTAAGGAACAACGGTGTTTAATCCATCATTGCCACCATACAAAGTAACAACGACAAGAATTGGAGTGTTCGCAGGTAGTGGTCGATCAATTGCAGCTTGCGCGATGTCTTCGAAGCTAAGCAGTGGGGCTGCAGCACCAACAGCAACGGCTCCTGTTGTTAGCTTAAGAAACTTTCTTCTAGTTACTGTATCCATGGTCGTCTCCTATGCACTCACGATAAATTCAGGGCTACACAATGCAAGCAAGGCAAACTGGGCTGGATCAGCCAACGATGCGCGCAAAGTTGATTGAGTCCGAGGACTCCATTCAGCAACACCTAACCAATCAGCACTTTTAACGACTCTTAATCCAACCGGAATCTCATTAAGCGCACGCAAATCACTTTGCTTAACTAACCAAGTTGCAAATGCGATTCGGTATTGGGCTGTTGCCGAGGACAACCACGCCTCAGCTGCTGGCCAACCACCCACATTTGGGGGTGTAAATGGCACTTGGCCTAGCTTGTCTAAGTAATTAAACAGCTGTCCAGGTGTCTTTAGATTTGATGGAGTTAACTCCAGCGCTCTACATGCGGCGATAAACCATTCAACAGGGGCTTTTACTAAATCATTTTTTGTATCGCTCATTGCTGGATCACTTGCCATGGCTTTCACCGCAGCAGAAATATCTCGGCCAGCAAAGGCGCTCTTGGCAGAAAAATTTGCTGGCATAGCTTCAGTACTTGAAATAAATCGGTACCACAAACGCTCTGCAATAAATGTTGCGTTATCTTCTCGAGCAACCAAGAAATCTGACAACGTCTCACCGGTGAATGCTTGGGTTGCCCCTAAGATGGTAATTGGATTTGGGTCATGACGTTTTGGATTAAAAATTACTGTTCCTGCTGAATTGACAACCTGATACCCAGTTAACGCACGGGCCGCACCTTTAACATCATCTTCGGTATAGCGACCAACACCTAAAACAAAAAGCTCCATTAATTCTCGGCCCAAGTTTTCATTAGGAGATTTTAAGGTGCTGTCTTGACCATCTAACCAAAACTGTAAAGCACCGTCATTAATCATTGCCCGTGACATCTCTTTAAAATTTCCTAAACAATGTGTGCGAAAAGTTTTATTCTGTTTAAACATAGGCATCGCATAATTAATTTTTTGAATCGAAGTTGCCCAATGCCCATGCCAAAACCAGGTCATTCGTTCTGTTAAACCATGATCGCTCATCGCCATGCGATCTAGCCACCACAGTGACATTTGTTGCGTTTGATTTCTCATGGCAATTGAAAATGGAACAATTTCCTTTGAATTAGCAGCAGGACGCTTTCCTAGATCAGTTATTTCAGGTTCAACAACTTTTGCCGCGCCAGCATCATTTGCTGGGACTGTTAAAACCTTGGCACGGGTTGCTTCAACACCGTCTTTAATAGCTTGTGCATATTCACCTGGGCGAGGTCCAAAGCCAAAGCGTTGCAGTAATCGTGAGGTCTCTAACCGTTGCGCGTTCATCCCCATAATGTAGAGATGTTTGCTCATCGCGGTAAGGTTAAAGCATGAACTCACATGAAACTCTAAGAGAACAGATTCTCACCAAGGCTGTTGTGCATGGAAAAGTCATTCTCTCCAGCGGCAAAGAGGCCGATTACTACGTAGATCTGCGCCGTGTCACATTAGATTCACAGGCAGCTCCGCTAGTTGGTCAAGTGATGTTGGATCTAACAAAAGATCTTGATTATGAAGCAGTTGGTGGATTAACTCTTGGCGCAGACCCTGTTGCAGTAGCGATGATGCATGTTGCAGCCGCACAAGGAAAAAAGATTGATGCCTTTGTAGTGCGCAAAGCAGAAAAAGCACATGGCCTACAACGCCGCATCGAAGGCCCCGATGTTAAAGGCAAGCGCGTTTTAGCTGTTGAAGACACATCAACAACAGGCGGATCGGTACTAACTGCCGTTGAGGCTTTAGTTGAAGCTGGCGCAATTGTTGTTGGCGTTGCAGTAATTGTTGAACGTGGCGCAGAACCAAAGATTAAAGAGGCAGGGTATGAATACCGCGCTGCATATCAGTTAGCAGATCTAGGTCTTTAATTAGTTTTTAAAGCGCTTAGATTGCCATTCGCGGAATACTTCAAAAATTACCGGAACAAGACTTACAAAAATGATAAGCCCAATAACCGGTAGTAGGTACTTATCAACTGAACCTTCTAGAACATCGCCCAGAATAAAGCCCAAACCAATAATGCCTTGTGTCCAAATTAATGCACCCACGGTATTCCAGATCATGAAGGTCTTCTTTGGAACACCAATAATTCCACACATCGGGTTAATCAGTGTGCGAACAAATGGAACAAAGCGAGCTAAGACAAGTGCTTTGCCAATTCCATACTTAGTAAGCCATTTTTGGGTTGCAGCAACCTTGTGCTGGTTAAAGATTTTTCCATCTGGTTTATCAAATAACTTCTTGCCATATTTTTCACCAAACCAGTAGCCAACTGTGCTGCCAAAGATCGCAGCAATTGGCGAAAGCACAAAGAGCAGAACTGGATCTAAAGAGGCGTCACCCAAAATCGCGGTACCTGAACCTGATGCAGCAACTCCTGCAATAAAGAGCAAGGAGTCACCTGGGAAAGCTAGACCAACTAGCAGACCTGTTTCGGCGAAGATGATGGCCAAAACTCCGACTAGGCCCAGATCACCAACGATTGAATTGGCATCAAAAAGGTTCATGACGCGGAGGCTAGCCTATGCTTCCGCCGTGTCACTAGACCGCGAGTATCGCCCACGCTTGCACTTCACCCCTGCGAAAAATTGGATGAATGATCCCAATGGTTTGGTCTGGCATAAGGGCGAGTACCACCTATTTTTTCAGCACAATCCTTTTGGAACTCAGTGGGGACATATGTCTTGGGGCCATGCGGTAAGTAAGGACTTAATACAGTGGGAAGAGTTACCTGTAGCAATCGCCGAAGGTGATGATGGCGCAATATTTTCCGGAAGCGCAGTCAGCATCGGTAATGAGATAGTCGCGTTTTACACACGCCACACAGAAACAAATCAATCCCAATGTATTGCACGCAGCTCAGATAACGGCCGCACCTTTGTTAAGTTTGAAAATAATCCAGTCCTTGATGAAAACAAAAAAGATTTTAGAGATCCAAAAGTATTTAAGTACCAAGATCATTGGATTATGTGTGCCGTCCAACCGTGGGATCATCAAGTATCTTTTTATAAATCTCTAGATTTAATTACCTGGCAGCACTTAAGTGATTTTGGGCCAGCAGCAGCTATTGGCGGCGTATG
>Ga0209400_1002079_pt1 | contig 15457 bp, 16 predicted proteins | sample M_130807_EF_Meta_FD_187313 | JGI IMG/M metagenome (GOLD analysis project Ga0209400, IMG submission 187313) | Freshwater microbial communities from Lake Montjoie, Canada to study carbon cycling - M_130807_EF_MetaG (SPAdes) (version 2) | ecosystem: Environmental > Aquatic > Freshwater > Lake... | reverse complement strand
TAGTTGAATATAATCTTCTTAGAAAACCTATAAAAACATTTTATTTTCCTACAACTTCTTTATTTATGAAAATTTCTCATAAAGAATCATACGAGGAATATGAAAAACGTATATTTTCTAAAAAAATTATTGATAAGTCTTATATTAACTATATTAATTATATTAGTAAAGTTGAAAAACCAGTTGTTCAAAAAGAACAAGTAAGTTTAATAAAAAATGAAAATAAAAATGAAAATAAAAATCAAAATAAAAATCAAAATAAAAAACAAATTAAATCTAAAATTAAAGAAGAAATTGAATTTTCTCAATTCATTATAGCAGATTCAGATAAGGATGAATCTTCTGATAACTCTGATTCCGATTATTCTGATCATGAAGATTCTGATCTTGAACAAGACCAAGAATCAGATTCTGAAAAAGAAGAAGTTCAAATTGGTAATATTGATGAAACAGAATCAGATTTTGACTTTTTTGTTGATGAAAATGTTGATAATTTTGATGATGAAGCATCAGATAAAGATTATTATGATGACTAAATAATTAAATAATTAAATCTTATTTTCCTTTTTTGTATCCTGCTATATTTGTTGGAAATTTTCCTGTACTATTATAAACACCAAGTCTTCTACGATAATCTGCTATACTTGCCTGTAAACTTTTTTTGTTCCATAGAACAAACATACTTAAATATCCTGCTCGTATAGGATTTCCTGTTCCTAAATCTTTATGATGTCTAAAAATATACCTATTACGTCTAGTTATATCACCATGTTTGGTAAAATCAGAAGCACCTGCTGCACCAAAGTGTATAATTTTTTTTCTACCATTTGTTTCGAAAGTTGCCATTAGTTTTTTACCTTTATTTGTTGATTTTTTAATACTAATAAGTTTAATTGTTTTTTTACCACCTTTTGTTTTACTTTTACCAAATGATGCAAACTTTATTATAACTTTACCAGATTTTTTCTTTTTAGATTTCTTTTGGTTTATTAAATCTTTGTATTTATTCTCAAAATATTCAGAATTTTTATTAAGATATTCTTTGATATTTTTATATTCACTTTCTAGTGATTTATCATTTACTTCTTTATATTTAGAATTTATAATATCCATATTGTTTCTATCTTTCCATTTAATACCAAGCATTCTTAAATCTTCCCAGTAAAACATTTTTTTATAATAAGCAAGTGCAGGTGATTCTTTTATTTTTTTTATTCTTAAACCAAATGACGTACCATTAAAATTCATTAATATTTCATATGCGTCATTAATTTCTTTCATTTTTTGTTCATTACCTGTTGGTCTATCTGGATGATAAATAAGTGCTAATTTACGATATTTCTTTCTTATTTCATTAATATCTTTTTCATTACTTATCCCTAATATATCCATTGCATTTATTATTTTTGGATTAAGACCTTCTTCTAGAACTTGTTCTTGTTCTTTCTTTTTCTTTGATTTTCCGAATAAATTACCCTTTTCATCAACATCTTCAACCTTTATAAAACATCTTTTACGATGACCACTCATGGGATCAACACATCCTTTTTTAACTTTATCAACAACTTCAGGACTTTTATGGCATTTACTACGAAATGATTCATATTTTTCCCAAACTTCTTTAAGTGTTGGGTGTTCTTTAACATCAAGTTTTTTATTTATTTTATTATGGATTTTGTATAACCAAGTTACAAGAGTTTTACGAGAATCCATGGAACTCATAGTTAAAGTAGTTCCAGGTTCACTTATAAATTGTTGATAAGATTCTCTGCAATATCTACAAGGTAATACATTTCCAGTAAGTTTGAAAAAGTTATAATAATTTACTTTTTGTTCTTCAGTTGGTTTCCATGGATAATTTTGTGCTATACTATGTAAAAATAACCAACCTGCTGGACCCCAAACGCGAGTTTGCATTCCTGTATCATCACCTGGTTTTTCTTTTAACATTTGTTTAAAGTTTATTTATAACATTATTTTATTTTTAAACGAAATAAAATTATTTTTTACATACTTCACTCCATTTTGCATTAATATCTTTTGCAGATTCTAAACTACTACTATTGCATGCTGCTGTAGCTTTATCTGGATGATATCTAAGTATTAATTTTAAAAAATCTCTTTTATTACTACATCCTTGTAATATTTTTAAATCATCAGTTGATACTTTTGGACATTTTTCACTAGATTGAGGTCTTTGTGCAGATGCTCATACTGGTCTTGATGTTTTTTCGTTTGCTTCATTTGCTTCTTCTTTTTTTGCTTGATTATAAAGTTCTTCTAATATTTGTTTCCGTTTTTCAGCATCAACTAGATCAACAGCATCTTCAAAAATTTGATTCATAATTATACTTCTTGTACGAAAATCAGGAATTTGTGTTAAACTATTATATACATTTTCCATTCTTAGTCTTCGTGCTTCTTTATCTTCAAGTAGTAATTGAGCATTTCTATTTTTAATTTTTTCTACTTCTCGCTGCCCTTGTTCTCTCATATGAGCTACCTGTTTTGCTGATATTACTCTTAATTGTTCTGGTGTAAGATTTTCTGGATTTCTTTGAATATCATAAGGTTCTTCTGCTTCTGCTGCTTCTTTTGCTGCTCCTCTTGCTGCTGCTCTTGCAGTTATTCTTTCTCTTATATTACCAAATTGTGAACGATGATTTCTTTTTCTTCTACCACCAGTTAGTTTTTCAAGATCTTTTTTTAATTGTTTTAATGAAATTTTAGTTTTACGCATTTATTTAAACTTTATTAATAAAATTATTTTAATTCACTTAAAAATTTAAAAGAATTAATTTTAAATTGAACAAACTAAAATAAAAATGTTACATCCTTATCACAAATTTAAAATAATGAATGTACCAGATTTTAAAGATGTTATGATTATTCCTAAAAAAAGTACCATTCTTTCTCGTAAAAATGTAAATTTAACTAAAAAACTAAGTTTTAAAACAAGAAATAAAGATATTTATTGGGAAGGTGTTCCAATTATTTCTTCAAATATGGATACAGTAAGTAATTTAAATACATTTAATAAATTTCTTAAACATAATTATATAACTTGTTTTCCCAAACATTTTAATAAATTATGGAATATTGATTATCTTGATTATCCAGAACAATTAAAATTTACAGATAATTATATGTTAAGTTGTGGAATTAACCGCGATGATTATTCAGAACTTGTTAAACTTATTAGAAACTTAAAAGGGTTTTGTGATATTGATGTTAAATTTGTTTGTGTAGATGTTGCAAATGGATATCTTACTCAAATGCATGAAGTATGTCATCTTTTACGTGACTTATTTCCAAATATTGTCATTACTGCTGGAAATGTTGTAACACCTGAATGTATTTATGATCTTATTAAAACAAATGGAGTAAATATCATTAAAGTTGGTATTGGTTCTGGTATGGCATGTGAAACTCGTTTAAAAACTGGAGTTGGTTACCCTCAATTAGGAGCAATTATTGATTGTTCTAAAGCAGCACATGAAGCAGGTGGTTATATCATTTCTGATGGAGGTATTCGTGATCCTTGTGATATTGCAAAGGCATTTGTAGGTGGTGCTGATTTTGTTATGGCAGGTGGTATTTTTGCAGGTCATGATGAATCACCTGGTCAAATTGTTGAAATTAAAGGAGTAAAATATAAACAATTTTATGGAATGTCTTCTCAGGAAGCAAATGATCGTTATAATGGTGGTATGAAAGAATATCGTACATCTGAAGGTAAAAAAATAACAATTCCTCTTAAAGGACCTCTTGAAAATACAATTATGGATATTAATGGAGGATTACGTTCTGCTTGTACTTACGTTAATGCAAGTAATCTTAATGATTTTTACAGTAATGCAGAATTTGTAAGTCTTTTTTAATGAGTATTAAAAAACAATTAAAAGATTATTTGTTATTTTTTCTTTTAAACTTCTTACTAAAATACCATCGGCAATTAAATAAAATATATTATCTAAATCATAATTATTAGTAGATTTATAATTCATAAATTCGGTGTATGCTGTTAAAAATGGATTTAATCCATTTGAATAAAATCTTTCAAAAACATATTTAAATATATTATTATCTTTATAAATAATTTTCATACTTAACATTATATCATCAACTGCTTTTTCATGTATTTTTTTGGTATATTTGTTTAGTATAATAATTATTAACTGACTAAAATTTTTATAAACTTTTTCATAAATTTCATTATCCATAAATACTCAGTTCCATTTATTTTTAAAAAACAATTTAATTTAAACAATTAAATAATTTTTAATTAAAAATGAGTATTTTAGTTAAAACAAAACCAGTACCAAGTGTTCTTAAAGTTATTCGTAAACATAAAAATGATTATTCGTGGTGGTCAGTAAGAACAAATAATGATTTATATTATTCAAGTATAATAAATGAAAAACATTGTATTTATTCTTTTTTAGATGAAAAAGCATCAAAAAACTGTTTATCTTTTTTACAAAAATATCATAGAATTAATAATAAATATCCAGATCTTTATAATACTGATTTGAAAAATTTAATAGACAGTGATACTATTTATATTAGTTCTGAATCAACTGTTAGTATGAAACGTCGTTGCTTACTTAATAATATTGGACTTATTGGTATTACTTCTTTTGAATATACTTTTTATGAGAAAGATCCATATAAAAAGAATATTTTTGATTTAAGTATAAGTTCAATTGATTTATTATATGAAGAAAAAGAAGAATTTTATGAAGTTATTGAAAATCTAAATCAATTATTAGACTTTTAACATTTTAAATGATTTAAACATTAGTGCGTTAAAAGAACTAAAAGTTAAATTAGTTAAAAGAGTGGTAAGATGGATACTTTAAATGAAAAACAAAAAAATATTCTTGAAAAAGTTACAAATGGTAAAAATGCATTTATTACAGGTTTTGCTGGTTCTGGTAAAAGTTATCTTATAGAATATATTTACAAAACTTTAATAGAACAAGGTAAAAAAGTTGCTTTAACTGCTATGACAGGTTGTGCTGCTATATTAATAAATGGAAAAACAGTTCATTCAGCACTTGGTATTGGTTTAGCAAAAGGTGAAGCAAAAGATCTTTTAAAACGTATAAGACGTATGGAAGGTATGTTAGGTTATCTTAGTAATTTGGATACACTTATTATAGATGAAGTAAGTATGATGAGTGATTCTCTTTTTGATAAAATTGCTGAATTATTTAAACTTATAAAACCTACAATGGATTATGAGAAACCATTTGGAAAACTTCAAATTATATTAGTTGGTGATATGTCTCAATTAAAACCAGTTGAAGGTGATTATTGTTTTTATGCTAAAAATTGGGAACAATCAAAAATTAATGTTAGTGTTTTAACTGAAAATATGAGAGTAAGTACTGATACACGTTTTGATGATCTTTTACAAAAACTTCGTTGGGGTATAATTAGTGATTTTGAACTTATTGAAAAAATGAAACAAAATGATTTTTCTGATTTACAAATTAAACCAACAAAACTTTTTTCTAAAAATAGAGATGTTGATACTATTAATCAATATGAACTTGGTGTTCTTATAAAAGAAGGTAAGGAAACAATGACATACAAAGTAATGTATACAGATAATCCAATAAAATTAAGAGCGTCAACAAAATATAGTTCCGATAATAAAATACCAGAATTTTTAACACTTTGTGTAGGTGCCCAAGTTATGGTAACACGTAATATTAATTTTGATGAAGGCATTGTTAATGGAACACGTGGTCTTATTGTTTCATTAACAAGATTTTCTGTAAGGATTCAATTAAAATCTGGATATCTTTTTGATATTGCTTATTTTCATGTAAAACCAGAACGGTGTGATGATGAAGCAACAAAAAATTTAGATTTTAAATATCTACCACTCCAACTTTCTTGGGCAATGAGTATTCATAAATCTCAAGGAGCAACTATAGATTGTTTAGAAATTGATTTAGGTGAATCTATTTTTACAAATGGTCAAGCATATGTAGCAATTTCTCGTGCTCGTAATTCAGATTCAGTAAAGATTACACAGTTTAATAAAAAAAGTATTAAAATAAGTAAATCTGTAATTGCATTTTATGATAAATACACCTAATTTAAAATTTAAAACTATTTAAACAATAGTGCATTATAAGACTAAAAGTTATTATGGAAACTGAAATAGGTCATTTGGGATATAGTATACCTTTAAAATCTTTACCACCTCATTTTTTACAGGATATTAAATCAGAATTACATGTTAAACCATTGGAAAACCCTCATTTTAACACTGGTGATAATGTCAGTTTTCCTATATATAGAATATCAAAATCTAAAATATACGTACCGCGTCATTATGGAATTGAAAAGTACAACAAACCTAGCAAATACAACTTACGGGAAGGAACAGGAATCAATTTGGAATTCAAAGGAACAATACGAGATCTTCAAAAAGAAGTTATTGATCATACGTTAAAAACATTTGAAACTAGTTTAGGAGGACTTATATCACTTGATACTGGTTTGGGTAAAACTGTAGTTGCATTAAATTTAATTAGTATAATGAAAGTAAAAACACTTGTAATAGTTCATGCTGATTTCTTATTAGATCAATGGAAAACACGTATTGAACAATTTTTACCAGATGCTCGTATTGGTATAATAAAACAAGATAAATGTCAAATTGAAGATACTGATATTGTTATAGGAATGATTCAAACTATTATAAAACGTGATTATCCTAAGGATACATTTGATTCATTTGGTATGATGATTATTGACGAAACACATCATGTTGCTAGTAGAACCTTTAGTACTCTTTTTTATAAAGTTCAACCAAAGTATCTTTTAGGACTTTCAGCAACACCTGAACGTAAGGATGGACTTTCCAAAGTACTTTATTGGTTTCTAGGACCTCAAATAGTTAATATTAAAAGAGAAACTGGTAAACCATATATAAAATTTGTTTTTAATGATACTGAAGGATACGTCGAAAAATTTAATAAATTAGGTAAAGTCAATAATCCTGAAATGATTACTGATCTGAGTCTTAAACAAGATCGCAATAATTTGATTATAGACAATATAATTTTATTACTTAAAGAAAATAGAAAAATCCTTGTACTTTCTGAACGTAGGGATCAATGTGAATTATTTAATAAAGTATTAAAGGATTTTGGAATTTCAAGTGGTTTATACTTAGGAGGTATGAAAACAAATGATCGTGATATTTCAACAAGTTGTCAAGTAATTATAGGAACATATCAAGCAGCGGGTGAAGGATTTGATGTTGCTCAATTAGACACACTTATATTAGCAACACCAAAATCGGATGTTGAACAAGCAGTTGGTAGAATTTTAAGACAAAAAAATGTAAATGAACCATTAGTAATGGATATTGTAGATTCATTTTCAATTTTTAAGGGACAATATTATAAAAGAAGAAAATTTTATAAAGTAAGTGAATTTAAATTAATTTAAATTAAATTAAAATTTTAAAATTAAAATATTAATTAAAATTATAAATACTTTTAAATTATAGAAAATGGAACCCAAATCAAAAGCATTCCTAATGTCAATTGTGTTCTTCCTTCTAGTTGGATATCAATTTACTTATGATACAACACGAAGCATTCTTGGAGGAGTTGTTGGACAAACCGGTGATGATTATGGTGTTGGTAATACCCTAGGAAACTATGGATTTATTCTCCACGCTATTGTGTTTGCTCTACTCATGAAATTCTTTGTTTTCAAGAATCTCTAAATTTTAAGTGATTAAGATTTATTAAAATTTTTTGACTAACAAGGATATTATAAAAAATTAAAATTATAAGAATTGATAAAAAAATAATAATATAATACAAATATTTTTTTATTTTATTCCACAGTTTATCTTTATTTAAAAATGAATTATCTGTCATTATTAAAGAATAATATTTTATTAATTTAATATTTTATTAATTTTTGATTTTTTTAACTTAAAGTTTAAACTTATTAAAATTTAAGATGGTTAAACTTGATTTTAATCCTAAAAAAGAAAAATCTCAAAAAGTAGTTGAAAGTAAAACAAGTTTAAATACTACTTTAAAAAATCAAAAATTAGTTGAAAAAAATGAAATTAATTTTAATCCATTCAAAGAAGTTTGTAAAGAAGAAATCATAACAACTGTTATAAAAGAAAATAATATTTTATGTAAAGATATAATAGGATTAGAAAATTATCATTTTATTTTAAAACAATGGTTTAATAATGATTTTGAAAAACCATTATTAATAATAGGTCCAACTGGTTGTGGGAAAACAACACTTGTAAATAGTTTTTGTAAAGAAGAAAATATCAAATTATTGGATTTAAAAGTTAATGATAATAAAACAAAAAAGGAAACATTAAAAGAAATTGATTTATTTATAGATTATTCAGCAGATAATTTTTTTTTAAAATTTGCAAAAGTTAAAAAACTTATTTTAATTGATGAATATCAAAATGGACCAAATGATACACTTAGTACAATTGATATAATTTCATTAAAAGAAAGAAAGGTTCATATTGTAATAATAAGTTCAGATGCTAAAGGATCTAAATTAAGTGATTTTAAAAAATTATGTGAAGTTTATTATATAAATGAAATACCTAAGAGTTTAATTAAAAAATGGTTAACAAGTATAATTTCTTCAAATAAATTAACCGATGATCAAATAAATTATTTAGTAAATTCATGTAAAAGTGATAAAAGACTTATATTAAATGCTTTAGAGTTTATAGATGATAAAAATTTTGAAAATATAAATTCATTTTTAGAAAATTATCATAAAGACATTGATATTAATTTATTTGAATTTGTTAAAGAATTATTTGATAATATAGAACTTATTGATATAAATGATATTTTTAAAATTTATGATAATGATGGATTTATACTTTCTAATTTAATACATGAAAATTACATTGATTATAACCAAGATATCCATAAAATTTCAAAAGCAGCAGATTCAATTTCATATGGAGAAATATTATTTTCAGATACTTATGATAGTAATAAAACTTTTTTACCAGATTATCATTGTGTAAATAGTATAATAATTCCATGTTTTTATTCAAGATCTGATATACCTATAAAAGGTTTAACAAGGTCTAGTATTATTAATAATAGATTTAATATTCTTCTAAATAATAAAAAGAATATTAATAAAATAAATGGAAATAATTTAAATAAACTGGATATATTTGATATTTATTTATTTAAAAATATACTTAATCAAGAACTTATAAAATCTAAAGTCCAACAAAATGGTAAAATACAATTTGTTAAAAGTATACTACAAAGTATTACTGGTGAAAATTGTTTAGAAAGGTTGGAACTTATTTATAAACACTTTAACGATTTTAAAGAACATAACACAAAAGAAGTTAAAACTAAAAACTTTACTTTAAAATTTAAAGAAAAGTTAAAATAATTTAATTTAAATAATTAAATATATTAAATTTAAATAAATTAAATACATTAAATTTAAATGGACAATAATTTAATTAATAATTTAAGTGAACATGAAAATGAACCAGATTCAGATTCACCTTCGGAATCGGAAGAGGTAACTAATTTAGAACCCGAACCAGCACGTCATTTAAATTTTATACCATTAAGAGAAACTATTCAAAGAAGATTAAGAAGAAGAAATGAATTTGAAGAAATTATAAGAAATCGTATTAATTATCGTACAAATAATACCAATAATTTTCAAAGAATTATAGAAGAACGTAATGCATTTGAAGATTATATTTACGATATATTAGTTAATCCTATAATAATAATACCACATGAATCTGATTCTTTTTGGGATCCAGTTGTAGTTTCTTTAAATAATTTAGATGAATTAGAAACAGTTGTTTGTGAAAAAATTGAATGTTTAATTTGTACAGATAAATATGATACTTTTAAAAAAGTAAAATGTTGTAATAATAAAATATGTTTAGATTGTGCTAGTAATTGGTTTGAACGATCTGTATTTTGTCCTTTTTGCAAACATGATCAACGTGAAACGTCAGATTTACTACCCAAACGTAAAACACCGGTTTTACCATAACATGAAGAAAGATCTTAAAGTTTAAGTTTAAGTTTAAGTTTAAATAATTTAAAAAATAGGTTATTTAAAGTTAAAGTCAAATAAATTTAAATACAAATGGTTGAACCAATTAATAATATTGAACAATTTGCTTTATTTAATGAAGCATTTAGTGAAAGTATTACTAATTTAAATAGAACATTTGAAGAACTTATTACAGAAAGAGGTGATCTCAGTTTTCATTTTTCAAATCAAAATAGATCTTCAGTTGATTATACAACTTTATTTGATAAAATTAAAGAAAAATTGTTTAGTATGGATAGTAGTAAAAAAGATCTTAAAATAAATGATTGTCCAATAATTAATAAATACCGTGAAGATTTTACAGCACTTAAACATAATGTATGTGATATATACATGGATCTTATGAATGCAGAAACTGAATTAAATCAAGCAAGAGAAAAATATACAACTTTTTGTGATAGTATTAAAAACTGTATAAATTTTGTTCATAATAATACTACACTTGATGAAAGTGATCAAATTGTTAAAGAAATTCTTGAAAAAAAAGTTGAAAATTATTATATTAAACTAGATATCGATAATTTAAATAAAAAATATGAAGAAGCATATACTGAATTTGAAAAAACTAAAATTAAAATTAGTTTAATATCAGGAACTATTTTACCACCAACTATTTGTCAAATTTGTTTAGAACATCAAGTTGAATATTTTCTTGATCCATGTGGACATACTATTTGTAAACAATGTAAAATTATTTGTGAAAATAAACCTGACTGTCATTATTGTAGAACAAAAAAGAAGGGATACAAAAGACTTTTTCTTTAAAAGACTTTCATAAAGACTTTTTCTTTAAAAAAATTATTTAAAAAATAATCTTAGTTTAAAATAAAATGGAACAAATTTATAAACAATGGGAAAAAAATGTTATTAATTCTTTTTACAATGTTGGTGTAAAAAAGACTAGTAAAGTACTATCTATTCCAACAAATAATAAAGAACTTTATGCTTATAAAAATAAAGTAACACTGGTATTAAATTTTATTAATAATGGTATTCCAATTTCTGAAGTTGTTGAAAATAATGGTTCTTTACCACCAAAGAAATATATTGAATTATATCATATTGGTGAAAAACAAATAAATAAAACATCTTATGGTGTAAATAATTCAGAATTCTTTTATCCAGCAATTGATGCAGGTGGTCTTACAAATTATAAACAAAAAGTTGGAACAAAACCTGATTTTTTACCTAAAAGAATACATCTTGTTAAAGTTACTGAAAATACAATTGACAACATTTACAAAATATGGAAACGTTATGCAGGTAAAACTAGATTTTATGGAAATTTAAGAAATGAATTATCTAAAGCAATTCATTCAATTAAAAATGAATGTTTTATACAATTTGTTAAAGTGCCTTTAGAATACCGCGTTATAGTTACATCTCATGATATCTTCAATAAACTTGGTATTTATTATACTAGAGTTTATGGAAATCCCGTTTATGCAAAAGAAACAAAACCTAGAGAAGGTATGTATTGTGGTATTGCTGAAAAGTACGTTACACCTGATATTAATAAAAATAATATACTCAATGAATATACCGTTAAAATTTAAAATTTAAAATTTAATTTAAATTAATTTAAATTAATTTATTAAAAAAAATAAAATAGTTTAATATAACACAATGCTTTCTTTTCTATTTGGTAAAAAACGTAAAACTCGTCGCCGTTCAGTTAAACGTAAAGGTTCTCGCAAACTACCTGCTCGTTTAATTAAAAGATGTAAAAAGTACCGTATAAAATGTACCAAGAAAGTTGGTGGGCGTCGAGTTTATAAGAAAATTTCTGTTATTAGAAAACTAATTTCAAATAAACTAAAAAAACGTAGACTACCATCAAATACTTATTCAGGATCATTAAGAAATCGTAAAAAAGTTCGTAAAACACGCCGAACACGGTTTGGTACTAATGAAGTAAATAAAATTTTAGATTTACAAGAAATGGCTAATTCTTTAATTATCGAAAATGGAGGTATGCAAAATTTAGTTGGTAATGAAAAATTTAAAGGTATAGTTAAAGACATAATTACAAAAATGGATAATTATTATACAAATAATGATCCAAATGCAGATAAAACAAAAATTAACAATTATATAGCAATATATAAGTTTGTTAATGGAACTACTCGTGATGATCCTTCTATACTTAAATTTAAATCAACTGTACAAGATAAAATACCTTTTTAAAAAATAACTTTAACAATACTTTTTCCTTTATTTTTGTATTCTTTAGTTGTTTCAACTAAAGTATCAGATATTTTTTCAAGAACTGGATTATTTTGATCTTCTATGTATAAACTTGGAACAAATTCAACTTCATTTACAAATAGAGTAAATTTTTCAGATTCTAAACCAGATCCTAAATCAATTCGTGTTAAAATTGGATACTTACTATTAAGATCTATTTTTGGCAGTGAATCCATAACCTTACGTGCAAGTTCCATTGCATAATTCCATTTATCTTGGGGTATTTCAAATTTACCACCTTCTTGAACAGGTAATTCAACATCATCTGAAGTTGTTATTATGGAATACATATATTTACCATTTATAAAGTAAGTTCTAATTTCTGGATTACTTTTATCAAAACCTTTGATGTATTCTTGTATAACTATACTTTTATATTTTGGAACATTCTTTGAAAAATAACGAAGAAGATGGTTCTTTTGACATTCTAATCCATTCTTTTTACATGCTATAAATTTAGCAAAATCTTTTGATTCTTGTCCATAAACAGGTTTTGCAATTATGGATTCCCATTTATTATGTTTAACTTTAGTAATTAAATTTGAAATGTACATTTTAGGATTTTTTGTATACCATTTTTCTTTAGTAACACAGTGAGTTGGTGCAACAGGTAATCCTTTTTTTCCTAAGTATTTATAATATATACATTTATTATTAATAAATTTTTGATAATTATATGGAGGATAAACATTATTTGAATTTTTAAGTGCTGATTTAAACTTATTAAAATTATCTTTTTTAGTTAAATGAAATGCTTCTAACAGATCATAAATAATAATAAAGACAAGATCATTTTGTTTAAAACGACGAGTAGATATTTCATCAGGAGTTATATAATCAACTTTAATATTTGGATATTTACTTTCAATATATAAACCCATAGCAACATCTGCTGGAAAATATCTTTTATTACCTTTTTTAATAACCGCATAAGGTGTATATCTACTATTTTCACCTAATTTTAACCAAGGTTTATCAGGTAAGTCAATAGCAAGTAATTCATCTTTCTTTTTTTCTGCATTTTTGTAATTTAAAACAATTCCAATTTTTAAATTATCACCCATTAACTACTTTCTTTAAACTTAACTTTTATTTTTTTTTAATTTTAAATAAAATAAAAAAGCGTAAGAATGATTAAACTAAAATAAAAGTGAGTATTAATGGTATATGGATTCCATAAGTTTAATAATAATTTTACGATCTTTATTTATTTTTTATTTAATAAATATTGGGTGGACAGTTAAAAAATGTAAAGGAACAAAAAATACATACCAAATGTATAAAACGCAAAAGCAACAATAACTTAATTGAATTTAACTTAAAGTAAAACCCTTATAATAAAAATAATTGTAATTAATAACTTACAATCTTTGATTGTGAATACTAAAAATGGGTGGAGGATTAGTACAACTTGCTGCTTATGGATCCCAAGATGTTTATCTTACTTCAAATCCACAAATAACATATTTTAAAGCAGTTTATCATAGATATACAAATTTTTCTATGGAATCTATTGTTCAACTTATTGATGGTAATATTAACTTTGGAGGTAATATTACAATTGTTGTTGCACGAAATGGTGATCTTCTAGGAAATATAATTATTGATGCTTATTTACCTAATCCAACAAATTATGTTACAGGAACATATGATTATTTTGGATATATTCAAGGTGTTGGAAATTATCTTATTAAAAATGTTACTGTTGAAATTGGTGGACAACAAATTGATGAACAATATGGACAATGGATGGATATTTGGTCTGAACTAACTTTAGCAGGATCACAACTTCAAGGATATGGAACAATGGTTGGAAAGAATTATTCTTCAGCAACTTGGCAACCGTATGATACTTCTTATGAACCTGGTAATTTAATTCAAGTTCCTTTACAATTTTGGTTTTGTAGAAATCCTGGTTTAGCAGTTCCTCTTATTGCTTTACAATATGCTGAAGTTAAACTTAAAATATCATTTGAATCATTTCAAAATTTAGTTGTCGCTGTTAATAATGGAAATTATGTTGCTCCAACATTTAATGGAACTACACCACAACTTAATGCAAATAATAATTTTAAAATATGGAATACTTATTATTTCTTAGATACTTCTGAAAGAAGAAAATTTGCACAAAATCCTCATGAATATCTTGTTGAACAAATACAATCACAAGCAGGAAATGTTCAATCATTAACTGGTGAAAATAATATACGTCTTAACTTAAATCATCCAGTTAAAGAACTTATTTGGGTTTTTAATAGAAATGGAACAAATGCTAAAGCAAATGATTTTTCTATAGGAACTAATATTATTCCAAATGGAACACCTTCTCAATTTGCACCAATGTATAATTTTAAATTAATGATTAATGGAACTGATCGTTTTAAAGAACGTAAAGGTGAATACTTTCGACTTGGACAAAACTACACGCATCATACACGTATACCCGGTAATTATATTTATACTTACTCTTTTGCTTTAAGACCCGAAGAACATCAACCATCTGGGACATGTAACTTTTCACGTATAGATACTGCACAGTTACTATTTTATCTTAGAAATACAAGTACTTCACCAGGTAATCAAGATTCAACACCTTTACAAAATTATACTGAACTACCAAGTTATACTTTGTATGCACCAGGATATAATATAATGAGAGTTATGGGTGGTATGTGCGGTCTTGCTTATTCAAATTAAGTTGCTTAAGCAACTTAATAACGCACTGCTTTGTAGTGCTCGAACAATTAAATTTAAATTTAAAATTAAAATAAAATTAGTAATTAAAGAATGTATCCAATTACTTTAAGAAATTTAGTAATAAATTATATGGATGAACTTTATGATAAAGGACATATGTATAGAGATGCTATTTGTTTTTTTAATTCACATGGTAATGAAAAATTTATAATAAGTTATGAAAATATTAAAAATAAAGACACTTTACAATTAATATTTAGAAATTATGAATATGATGATGTTTTTATATACAATCTAAATAGTATGGATAAATTATTAGAAAAACTTTTATATGAAATTAATTATAATCATATTCATATAAAATCAATAAAAA
>Ga0209400_1002076_pt1 | contig 15468 bp, 26 predicted proteins | sample M_130807_EF_Meta_FD_187313 | JGI IMG/M metagenome (GOLD analysis project Ga0209400, IMG submission 187313) | Freshwater microbial communities from Lake Montjoie, Canada to study carbon cycling - M_130807_EF_MetaG (SPAdes) (version 2) | ecosystem: Environmental > Aquatic > Freshwater > Lake... | reverse complement strand
CCCCACTTCCCGCAACAGGGGCAATTGCCCCCGTCGCCTTCAATGGTGGCCCGCCAGTTGGTTTTCAATTGCGAAAGGTATTGGCCTTCGTCGCCAAAAAAATCCAATTGCATGGCCAACCCCTTAGAACGGAATGTCGTCGTGCATATCGTCAAACCCGCTGCCCTGGGGCGCCTGGCGGCGTTGCGGCTGGTCGTCGCGTTCGCGTGGTTCGTTGATATATGCCCAACCGTCCCAACCGCCTTCCTTCAGCGGGATCACGTCAATTTTGAGCATTGGCCCGTTTTTGGTTTCAATGATTGAACCGATGCGTTGGTAACGGTTTTTTTGTTGGCCCTGGGCGTTGTTGTAAGTGCCGGTGATTACGGTGATTTCGTTGATAAGTTTGGCCATAATTTATTCCCCAATGATTTTTTTCAATTGATCGACCTTGACCGCGGTTTCGGCCAGGAACTTGATAATTTCCGCTTCCATGTCGGCAATGAACACGTCGTCACGCGGGACGCGTTTAATAAACAATTGCGCCTTGGCTGGCATCCGTGGATCAAACACCACGTAATCGCACCAGGCGCGGCCGGTGCAAGCCATTTGCATTTGCATTTGCGTGAAATACTTTTGTGGCACGGCGCCGGTAAGCAGCGTTTCGATCATGGTGGCCGTGTTGGGGCATTTGATTTCGATGCAACCGTCGTCACCAATCAGGCCGTCGGGTGACGCGCCAGCCATTGCAATGGTCGGGTGGTTCACAAACCCGATTTCGTCCACCATGTTGCCGGTGACGGCTTGGTAAGCGCCCGACGCAAAGGGTTCCTGGTCGGTTCCCCATTGCATGGCGCTGTTAGTGAACGATTCTTGGCGTGTGCCGGTGATTTGTTCGACCACCAATTGCGCCATGTAGTTTTCGCGGCTGGCGCTGTAACCCGACTTTGTGCGGGCCATCACGTCGGCCACTTTAGACGCGGTGACTTTGCCCAGGCGGGCGGCAAACCATTCGTCGGTGCGTTGTTCAATTTCGTCAGACATTTTCATTTCCTTTGGTTGATAAATCTTTTTTGGCGCGGGCCACGCGTTCTTTTTTGGCTGCCATTACTTTGGTTTGAAGCGCCTGGTTGCCTTGGCAAGCGTCGAATGCGTCCTTGAACACTTTGGCCAATTCTTCGCTGTTGGCGCTGGCCTGGATGGCTGCCAGGTGGTCGGTAATGTCAGGCGTTGGGATTGCTGGCGCTGTTGGGCGCTTGCTGGCCGCGTTGCCGTCGTCGTCTTCCGGTGCTATGCCACAGGCCGCCATGAGGCTGTAACGACGCGCATAAGTCAAGGCGCTGCCATACCCCTGGGCATCTTGTTTGGTGGCCGGAACGTGCAGTTGGCCGCAGTTGATAACTTCGCCGGATTCGTGAATGAAAACGGTTTCCACAATCACGCCGTTTTCGTATGAACTGACGCGTTGCGTCAATGCAATGCCGTTGTTGTTTAAGCCTTCGATCACGGCTTCAACGCAAGCGGCCAGGTCGGCGTAACGTGATTTGAAATGCGGATTGCTGGATGATTTCAGCGCGGGGCCGAATTCTTTTTGCGCTTTGACCAGGGCCGCGGCGACTTTACTGAATGATGTTTCCATGATTTTTTCCTTTACCATTTGGGGGCGCAAGTAACGTCAATCACAACGTCAGCGGTGTACCCGTTGACCTTGCGTTTGCCGTACATCAACACGGCGCGAAGGTTGTTTGCCTGGCAATCGCCGATGGCCGACACAACTTCGTTCCGCGACATTGGCTGGATACTTTTATCCAAAACCAAATCTTGGGCGCCGCCGGTTGTGGTTGTTGAACAACCGGTCAACCAGGCAGCCAAAACAACAGCGATGGCCAACACAATCAACCAATACCAAACCCGCTGGAAAACGGTTTGTTTTGGGTAATACGGGCCGTCAACATCAATGCGAATCATTTTTTTCATTGCGTAAACTTTCAAAATGGTGCGGGGGGCAAGTTGTCCCGCTGTTGATTTTGGTAATCGCGTTCTTGCTTACGCGTCCAGGGGATTGGCCCCCCTGGCGGTGGAAATGGCCAGTTAAACATTGGCGATTTCTTTGGCGTAGTTGATGGCCTGGGCATACATGGCCACGGGATAAATGCGGGTGGCCACGATCATTTCGGCGTCGGTGTCCAACAGCGTGACGGCATAACCTTTTTTGACCTGAGTTACCAGGGAAGCAATGCCAAAATCAGGGTTGGTGAATGTCGCAATTTGGTTTGCGGTGGTGATGGTTGAATTCATTTCAATTTCCTTTTTAAAAGACCCGTTAGGGCATGGTTTGATTTTAAGCCAACTTAACTTGCAATGTCAACAGGTGGCGCAAATATTTTTGCAAATCCTTCACGCACCGCAATGGCTTCACGCAATTCGGCCAGGCTGGCGCGTTCCAGGTAAATGCCGCTGACGGTGGCGGCATAGAACACGCGGCCGCCGCGGTGTACCCTGGTGATTCGGACTGTCATTTCGTTCCCCTTAAAAGATGGCCATTGCAAGCCATATCAACAAATAGATGGCCGGTGCTGCCACCAGCGCCATCCCCAAAACTTCCCAATCGGTCGGTTCGCGGTTCATGGCGCCCCCCTTATGCAGCCTTGCGGCCAACAGCGTTCCAACCGTAACCGTCGTCACCCAGGAAGCCAACGCGGGCCAATGTGGCGCTTTTGTTGGTGGCCACCAGGCTGACTTCGCCAACCTTCCGCATGATGCTGCGTTCGATTTCGTAATCCAGCCGGTCAACGATGCGGGCGCCAAAGTAACCGCCTTCGATTTTTGGAATTGCGTAACCGTAATATTCGCAAGCGGCTTTCACGGCACTTTCCAAAACTGCAACGCTGAAATCACGATTTACAAAAATGAAATCAGCGCCGAACCGAACTTCGTTACCGTCCAGGCTGCCGTAGTTGCTGCCTTTGTAATCGGTCATGCCGTCGAAGTAAGAACCCTCAAACATACCGGCCACGGCTTTGACTTGTTCGTAAGTGGGGCCGTCGGTGTATTTGATGTTGATGCTGGCGCCGCCGGAATAGACGCTGGACTTGACGCTGAACTTAACGCCAGGAAAAGATTCTTTGAGGGCGGCGCGAACCAATTTTGCGGTTTCGGCACAAGAGAGATATTCACGATTTGACATTTTGATTTCCTTTTTAAAAGACCCGTTAGGGCATGGTTAGGGGCCGCGGCCCCCGATTGATTAATATCCAAACATGAAGGCGGGGAGTGCTTGTTTGCGGATCAGGCTGCGGCGCGTAGCGGGGTGCATGGTTGCAACACGTTCCCACTTTTGCGCCGCCTCTGTCGCAACGTCCGATTCAAGGATAGCGGCCTGGGTCAGTTTGTCACTGCCGCCGAACGCAACGCAGTACACCGCGACACGGGCCTGGGCTACGGTTGCAGCATGACGTGCTGCTTGTGCTTTTTTGAGGGCTTCTGCTTTAGTCATCTTTATTCTCCTAAAAGACCCCGTGCAATTCGCTAGGGCATGGGTGAATATTAAGCCAACTTAACAACCATGTCAAACGTTACTTGTAAAGCCCCCTTAACTTTGTCGGGAATTGTTGCTATTGACACACAACGCAAGGCCGCTTAACATTGGAAGATGGACAAAGAAAAAGCAATCAAACTGGCGGGATCAGCCAAGGCGCTTGCCGAACTGTTGGGAATCACCAGGGCGGCCGTCAGCCAATGGGGTAACGATGTTCCACCGGCGCGGGTGTGGCAGTTGAAAGCATTGCGTCCGAAATGGTTTAAAGGCTAGAATTGTTTGAAACATGGCTACCTTTAGCGGGGGAAAAGGCGATTCGTTACCGCCCTGCCAATGTTTCTTTTCAGTAACGACAACCGACAACGTGAGGTTTTATGCACTATTACCAGCATCACATTGGTGACTTTATAAAAGCCACCGCCAGGCTGACCGACAGCCAATCAATGGCCTATTTGCGGCTGTTGTGGATGTATTACGACACCGAAAAACCCTTAAAGCCCGACATTAAGGTTTTGGCTTTTCAGATCGGCGCGACCATTGAAGAAACGGAATTGCTATTGGAATCGTTTTTTTGGTTGGCCGAAAGTGGATGGCATCACACACGTTGCGATCAAGAAATTGCAGATTACCGCGCATTCCTGGAGAAAAAATCCAACGCCGGTCGCGCATCCGCTGAACGTCGGAAGCACAACAGCGCAACGGATGTTGAACAGGTGTTGAACGAGCGTTCAGCGGATGTTCAACTAACCACTAACCAACAACCACTAACCAATAAACCAAAGAGAGAGAGCCAGCGCGGGACGCGCCTGGCCCCTGATTTTGTTTTTCCAGTTGCATGGGCTGAATTTTGTGTCAAACAAAGACCGGAACTTATTGCTTTTGAAGTTTGGGAACAATTTCGTGATTACTGGATTTCACAACCTGGCCAAAAAGGCGTAAAAACCGATTGGACGGCCACCTGGCGCAATTGGGTACGTCGGCAACAGGTATCCAAGAAAACCGCGTCAGAAGCCCGTTTGGCGCAAATGGCGGCCCTTACCCGCGGCCTGGCCACACCAAAGGCAGCGCCAGCCCCGTTTTGGGCAAAACCTGAACAAACCGTGGAGGTGTCCGATGTGGAACGCAAACGACTTTTGTGACGCCGAAAGCGGCTTCGACTACGTGTTCAGCAAAATGAATGCGATTTATGGCGCCACGTTTGCTAATCATTGGCGCGACGTTGACCCCAACCTGATTCGCCAGGTATGGATTGACGAATGCGGCCGCGGCTTGACATACCGGCCAAAGATGGATTACGCGTTGCAGCACATGAACCCCGACCGGCCGCCGTCAGCCTTGGCGTTCAAAAAACTGTTAAACGATGGCCCGCGCATTCCTGACAAACCCGAAACCATGATTACGCGGCAGCCGACGTTGCATGAACAAATTGAAACGCAGAGAAAAAAAGAAGAAGCCTTGGCCAAGATGCGCGAATTAACCAAACATTTGAGGATGCCGAAATGACAAAAGATGAAGCATTGAAACGGGCGCTTGAGTCGTTGAAAAACAGCGTTGATTTAGTTGTTGAAGATGCGTACAACGCAGAGAAACTTTATGGCAACTATCCAACACGACAAGGCAAAGTTGACGGCTTGAAGATATTGGCTGACCAACACAAAGAAGCCATCACCGCCATCAAAGAAGCCTTGGCACAGCCAGAGCAAGAGCCTGTGGCGTGGTTATGTACGCCGAACGAAGACGGTTTGTTTGGTTTACCGCTATCTGATTATTGTTGTATAGACTGCTTCCCTGTCTATCGACACCCACCACAGCGCACATGGGTAGGGCTGACGGATGAGGAGATTAAAGAGTTTGATACTTGGCACGACAACAGGGAAGAAGAAGTTGGTTGGTGCAATCCATCGGAAATCGTGGCCTACATTGAAGCCAAACTCAAGGAGAAAAACACATGACCCGCGACCAGGGCCATTTATTGTTAAACAAAATTCAAGAGGGGCAAACCTTTGACTTTGACCAAATCACCGCAGCCCTTATCGCAACCGGCGACCTTGCCGGATGGCGAGAAATCAACCTGGTCGGAAGCCTGGCGGCGGGAATGCGAAGCCAGGGAATGGCTGCGCCGGTTCAAGAATCACCAGCGGGAGAGGGGAACCAGGTTGGCGAATGCCTGGTGGTTGGACACGATAGAGAAAATCGAGAAAATCCGCGGCCCTGGTGCAGCGCGTATCTTGCGCGACGATATGAATAAGGAAAAAGCAAAATGAAAATTGATGTTCAAAAAATGCATAGCGTTGGTTTTGGTGTTTTGTTTTTCCCAAGATATGGCATCGGCATCCAGATTGGCAGACGTTGGTTTGGAATAAAAAAATGAGAGCAGCCAGGATCGACGCGAACCATGAACAAGTTGTTTCAGCGTTACGGGCTGCTGGCGCTTCGGTTCAGTCTTTGGCTGGTGTTGGCCAGGGTGTACCTGATTTGTTGGTGGGATTTCAAGGCAAGACGTTGCTTATGGAAATTAAGGACGGCCGCAAAACGCCTTCGGAACGGCGGTTGACTGACGCCCAACTAAAGTGGCACGGTGGCTGGCGCGGTGGCCCATTGGCGGTTGTGGACGGCGTGGACGCGGCTTTACGAACGTTGGGGGTGATGAAATGATTTATGAATTGCACAACCCGCAGCAAGCCAAAGTTTTGATGGAAAACGTTTGGCCAACCATCAAGGCCAGTTTGATGGCTGGCCACAAAATGCGCCTGGAAGTGAAGCGGGCCACCAGGTCAAGCGATCAAAACGATATGTTTCACGCCATCATTCATCAAATTTACTTGACCATGCGGGCGGCTGGTTCCACCTGGTCGGCCGACGATTGGAAACGGTTGTTGATTGACCAATGGGCGCACGAAACCGACCGCAAGATTGGTAAGGTGGCGCCAAGCCTGGATGGCCAGCGCGTTGTTCAATTGGGGTGGCAAACACACAAATTCACCATCCCCGACGCCACCGAATTTATTGAATGGTTGTTGGCCTGGTGTGCAGAAAAGGGAATTGAAGCATGAACAAACCAATTACACCCAAACAATTTGTTTCTGACGTTTTTGGGATGATGGAAATGATGGTTGAAGAATCTGTCTTGGCCGAACGTGAGGCGTGTGCAAAGATGGTAGACCACATACTTAAAGAAGGTGGCGGCACATGGGGCGATGTTATTAGAGCAAGGGGACAAGCATGAAATGTCCGGTTTGCGATATGTGGACAACGGTAAAAGAGAGCCGCCAAAAACCAAACAATGCCAGGTTTAGGCGATATGAATGCGCCAATTTGCACCGATTTACAACCCTGGAAACCGTGTTCAAAATAAAACAGCCCAAGCCGGAGAATTCCAATTGACCGGCTGGCGCAAAAAACAAATCATGCAAGTACCCAAACATTCTTACGTTCGCAGCAAAAAACTGTTGCGCCTGGTGGCCAGCCTGGATTGCCAATTGTGCGGCAGCGGCCATTTTGTTCAGGCGGCACACAGCAATTGGGCCGGTGGCAAGGGCCGCGGCATCAAGGCTGACGACAACTTGACGGCGGCATTGTGCGCGTCGTGCCATTACGACATTGACCAGGGCGCCCAATGGTCAAAGCGGGAACGCCAACAAGCCTGGTGGGTGGCGCATCAAAAAACGGTGCAAAACCTGATCGATTCAGGCCAATGGCCGATTGACGTGCCGATCCCAAATGATGCAGAATGGGAACGGCTTTTTGAGCCGTTGCCTTAACAGGGGGTTTCGGCCCCCGCTTTTTTCCATTATCATGGGCAAATATGGAAGACGAATCATCCGAATTTATCGCAGCCTTGCTGCATTCCGGAACAGTTGCACATTTTATGCACCTGAGTACGGATTCGTTTTCCGTCCATCAAGCCTTGAACACGTATTACAACGAGATCATCGACCTGGTTGACCAATACGCCGAAGCGTTCATGGGGCGTTATGGGCAAATCAAAAAATGGCCACAGGAATTCCACAACGCCAAAGAGCCGGTGGAATACCTGACCAGCCTGAAAGATTTTGTGGAGGAAGCCCGCAAGGATTTGCCACAAGATTCGGAATTGCAAAACCTGGTCGACGAAATTGCCGACCTTATCAATTCCACGTTGTATAAACTTCGATTCCTCAAATGAAAGGGAAAACCATGTCAGCAATGAAACAACCCAAAGGCTACGGCTACGGCAGCAACGCCAAAGAACCTTCCGGCGTCAAAGCCAGCGACGCCGGTGGCGAACGCACCGGCATGATTAAAAACGGCATTGCAATGGGCAAGGCCGACGCTACTGGCGCCGACAAAAAATTTGACGGCGGGCGCACCAGCGGCGTTTGCTACACACACACCCGCGGCGGCAAGTAATGGCCACCCCGCTGTCAGCAATGGCAGCGGTGCAACAGCCAGGGCAAATGCCGGTCGGGAACCGGCTTTCCGCGCTTGCGCCGCAGCCGCAGATGGGCGACCAGCCTGAAAATCCTATTACCCAGGAATATTTTGGGCGGCTGCAAAACGACTACCCTGGCCTGGTGCAGCAGTATCAGCAATTGATGGAATCGGACGAGGGGCGCACGTTAAACACCGACGTGGCCCGCGAACTGTCCGAGCACTACCGCGCCGACCGTACCAAATCGGCCGACGTGCATGAACCATCCAGCGCGTTTGTGAAAAGACTGTATGCCGAAAAACTGTCGCAGCCGACCCCCGAAGGGCGCACCCCAACGGTGGTTTTTACGGCTGGCGGCACGGGCGCGGGCAAAACCAGCGGCATGAACATCGCCAAAAACGTCGATTCAAGGTTGGGCAAAGCCGAAATGGTTTACGACACCAACATGAATTCGTTTGATTCGGCCGACAAAAAAATTCGCCAGGCATTGGACGCCAAACGCAAAGTGGACATTGTTTACACCTACCGCGACCCCGTGGAAGCCCTGGAAAACGGCGCATTGAAGCGGGCCAAACGGATGGAAGAAACAATGGGAACCGGCCGCACCGTGCCGCTTTCCGAACACATGAAAACCCATTTGGGCGCCCGCCAAGTAATCGAACAGATTGCAGCCAAGTACCGCAACAACCCCAAGGTTCAAATTCGCGTCATTGACAACAGCCGTGGCGCGGGTAAAGCCCAGTTAAGCAGCCTTGACAAGTTGCCTAAACTGAAGGAAAATGAAGTGAGGAAAGGATTACAAGATGCCCTTGAACGAGCCAAGAAATCAGGCGCCATTAGTGACGCCATCTACCGCGGAACCGCCGATTACGCCCGCGCAGCATCGGGAAAACCGCCGCAATGAAGCCGAAGCCACGGCGATGGCTGAAGCCATTGCGCGAGGTTTGAACGAAAGCGTATTGAAGGGGGAAATGCCGAATGGCTGAACCAACGTGCCTTACGTGCGAATTTTTCCGCAACGCCCAGGTAATGGGAAGTTGTCGACGCTATCCAGCACCGCAAAACAAACACCAAAACGATTGGTGTGGCGAATACCAAGTGAAAATTATGGTGGCGCTACCGGTGTACGACATTATGACGGACACCACCACAACCCCCGAACGTAAAAAGCCTGGAAGGAAGCCAAAAGATGGTAATCATCCCGCTGCATGACCGCGTGTTGGTCAAACCTATTGTTCGAAGTTTGTCGGACGTTTTGATCGTGGAAAATAGGGAAAAATTTAACGAAGGAACCGTGATTGCCATTGGCCCCCAAGTTGCCGACGTGAAAGTTGGCGAACGGATTAAATATGGCAACGGCACATATTTGGATTGGCCCGTCCACAAAATTGACGGGGAAGACCACCAGTTAATCCAGGAAGGCGACGTGGCTTGCGTTGTCGATATGGATTGAGGGATACTACAACCGGCAATATCGCCTTAACCCTTTTGGAAATGATAAAGGAAACCCAAAATGGCAAATACTAAAGCAATCGGCGTCGCGTTCGCCGACCCCGCGTTTGATAGCGTTCAAGTCGGTTCGTCCGGCGTACCTATCGCAATTACTTCGGCTGGCGTCCTAAACGGCGCTTACGCTACCACCAGCGCAACAAGTGGCGACACCCGACTGTCCTACAACAAACTGACGTTCACCAGCACCGGTTCCGGTGAAGTTGTGCGCGGTTTTGCTGTTGTGACCGGTGCTGGCGCTGCGGCTGCTGGCACGATCAACGGCGCCCATTACAGCACGTCGGTCAATACTGGCGGCACTATCAGCGGTGCGGCCAATGCCATTCGCGCAACCATTGGTGGTTCGTCCACCAATCCTGGCGGCACGTTGGCGGCCTTGCAATTGGATTCTGATTTTGCAACGGGCGGCACTTGGTCAAACGCATCATTTATGCGTGTAACCAACTCAGGCACGGGCGAGGTTGGAAACTTTGCTTTGATGCCCGCAGTCAGCGCAACTGGCGTGTTTCGTGCCAAGGTCGGTTCACCGGTAGTTACCCATACCATTCCGGTGGTAAGCGGTGGCACGACCTACTACATCATGGTTTCGACAGTTGCCTAAACCATGTTGAAGCATCCCGACCCTGAAGTGCAATTCCTGGTTGAAATGCTTGAAGGTCAACGGGATCAGGCGGTGGCCCAGGCTGCCGCCTTATTCCGCGCCAACAAGGAATTGGAAGCAAAATTAAATGAACAGGATTGCGGGGAAACCCTAAAACCTGGCTGCAACGACTGAGGAAAACCATGACGATTGAACAAATTAAAGCCCGCATCGCAGAACTGCAAAACATGGCCAAGCAGCACGAAGCCATCCTGTTGCAAATCAGCGGCGCAATCCAAGAATTCACCCGCATCATTGCGGAAGACGAATCCAAAGGAAAAGAAAATGCCCTTGATCCGGTCAATGACGCCCAAGGCGTTTAAAGAAAACATTAAAACCGAAGTGAAGGCCGGAAAGCCCGTCAAACAGGCGGTGGCCATTGCTTATTCCGAAAAGCGGGAAGCCGCAAAGAAGCAAAAGAAAAAATGACCACAGCAGCCACCAAAAAGCCAAAGGCAAAAGCCAAGCCCAAGGTGGCCGCACGTCCAGTTGGCCGCCCCACGGTGTACCAGGACGATTTCCCCGCCATGATGATTGAATACTTCAGCCAGGCGGCAACCAAGGAGGTGGTGAATCGTGACGCAAAAGGCAACGAACACACCCAAATATTGCCTGGGGTTTTCCCTACCCTTGCAAGATTTGCCACAAACATTGGCGTGACAAAACACACTCTTCACGATTGGGCAACAGCCAAGAATATTCACACCGGTGAACTAAAGCATCCTGAATTTTCCGATGCCTATAAAAAGGCCAAGGATTTACAGGAAGCCAACCTGATTGAAGGAACCATCGGGAACGCATACAACAGCACGTTTGCCATCTTTACGGCCAAAAATGTATTGGGCTGGCGCGACAAGATTGAACAGGAAATTACCGGCAAGGACGGCGCCGCCTTTGCTGGCATCCAGGTAACCTTCGTGACGCCCGATGGACACAACCCCGACAATTGAACAAGCCGTTGCAAAAGCCGAATTTCCGGTCAAGTTGCAAGGACTATTCAAAAAGGCGCGATACAAAGTTTGCCTGGGCGGCCGCGGCGGTGCAAAATCCTGGGGTATCGCCCGCGCTTTGCTTATCCTAGGGGCCAAAAGCCCAATGCGGATTTTGTGTGCGCGGGAATTCCAGGCCAGCATTAAGGATTCCGTCCACAAACTGCTATGCGATCAAATCGAAGCCCTGGGGTTGCTGCCCTTTTACGAGATTACGCAAACGTCGATCCGTGGCTTCAACGGTACGGAATTCGCATTCATCGGCCTGAAGAACAACCCGACCAACATCAAGTCATTCGAAGGTGTGGATATTTGTTGGGTGGAAGAAGCCCAAACGGTGAGCCGTTTATCGTGGAACATCTTGATTCCGACGATTCGAAAGCAGAATAGCGAGATATGGGTTTCGTTCAACCCTGACCTGGAAACCGACGAAACTTACCAACGGTTTGTTGTCAAACCCCCGCGGGATTGCATTGTTATGCGGATCAATTGGTCGGATAACCCCTGGTTTCCCGAAACCTTACGGATGGAAAAGGACGCGCTGAAAGAACGCGATCCAGCCGCGTACAACCAGGTTTGGGAAGGAATGTGTCGCCGGTCGGTGGATGGCGCCATCTTTGGCAACGAAATGCAGCAAGCCGAAAACGACCAACGCCTGACCAAAGTGCCTTACGACCCGACCAAGCCGGTTCACGCGGTTTGCGACCTGGGTTGGTCGGACGCTACCGCCTGGTGGTTCGTGCAATTCATTGGCATGGAAACCAGGCTGATTCGGTACTTTGAAGGCAGCCAGCGCACCATGACTTCGTATCTGGCCCAACTTCAAACGTTTGGCTATGTGTACGACACCATTTGGCTACCGCATGATGCCGAAAACAAAACGCTGGCCGCAGCCGGTCGAACAATTGAAGAAATTGTGCGGGGCGCCGGATTCAAAACAAGCATCATGCCGCGGGTTCCGGTGGTCGATTCGATCAACGCGGCCCGAACAATATTCCCAAACCTTTGGTTTGACCGCGAAAATTGCGCCGATGGTTTGAACTGCCTTCGCCATTACCGTTACGAGGTCGACAAAGATACCGGCCAGTTTGGCAAGAATCCATTGCACGACCAATATTCCCACGGCGCCGACGCATTCCGTTACATTGCGTTGATGATTAAAGAACCAACATCACGCAAAAAGCAGCGATTAGTTGCCGAAGCCGGTGGTTGGATGGGATAATTTTAGAAAATAAGGGGCGAATATGTCAGATTACCAAGATCAATCAAGTGATCCACGCATCCAGGACGCAATTAAGTTTTTGCGCCTGGTGGGTGAAGCGGATTCAATGAACCGTTCATCGGCCCTTCAGGATTTGAAATTCGCCGCGGGCGATCAATGGCCCGTGGAAATCCAAAACAGCCGCAACCTGGAAGCCCGCCCGTGCCTGACGATCAACAAGATCGACGCATATTGCCGCCAGGTCGAAAATCAGCAGCGCCAGCAGCGCCCGCGAATCAAGGTTCACCCCGTCAACAACGAAGGCGATTTAAAGGTCGCCCAAGTGATTGAGGGCATCACCCGTCACATTGAGGTCAACAGCAACGCCGACACCGCTTATGACACCGCGTTTGCTTACGCCGTGCGAATGGGTTGGGGTTACTGGCGCGTGGTGACTGATTACGTCAGCGAAAATTCATTTGACCAGGAAATCTACATTGAGCCAATCGACGATCCGTTTTCCGTTTACTTCGATCCCAACAGCGTGGCGCCCGATGGTTCCGACGCTGAAAAATGCCTGGTGGCTAGCGTAATCCCCAAGCACGTATTCCGGCAAATGTACCCAGGCGCCGAAGATGGCGTGGGATTCCAGCCCCGTGCGACCGGCGACAGCAGCGCCGAATGGGTGACCAAAGAGGATATTCGCATCGCCGAATACTTCTACATTGACCGCAAAAAAGTTGACCTGGTGATGCTGTCCGATGGGACAAAAGATTGGGCCGACAAACTGCCGCCCAAAGAAGTGCTGGACGAAGCCGGAATCATTGAGGTCGAGCGCCGCCCGTCCTACCGCAAGGTGGTCAAGTGGTGCAAATTGACCGCGATGGAAATACTGGAAGAAAAAGAGTGGGCCGGAAAATGGATTCCAATCATTCCATGCTACGGCGCCCAAGTGACCATCGAAGGCAAGCGAAAAAAATACGGTTTGGTTCGCAACGCCAAAGACCCGCAGCGGATGTTTAACTTTTGGCGCACCAGCCTGACCGAATCCATTGCGTTGGCGCCCAAAGCCAAATGGTTGATGGCCGAAGGCCAGGACGAAGGCCACGAAAACGAATGGGCATTGGCCAATATCAAGTCAACGCCGGTTTTGCGTTACAAACAAACCGACATTGAAGGGCGCGTGGTTCCGCAGCCGCCGCAGCGTTTGCAGCCTGAACCGCCACCCGCGGGCATTATGGAAGCGGCCAGCGAAGTTGGCCAGGACTTGCAAACCGTGTTGGGCATTTTTGATCCAGCGCAGCAAATGATTGGCAACGTGTCGGGCAAAGCCTTGCAAGGCCAACAGCAGCAAGTGGACATGAGCAATTTCCACTTCTACGACAACATGACGCGTTCGATCAAACACACCGGCAAAATTATCTTGGACTTGATCCCCAAGATTTACGACACCAAACGCGTGTTGCGAATCATTGGCGCCGATGGAAAACCCGACCTGACAACCTTGAACGACCTTCAGGCCACCGGCGAAGTGTTGAATGACGTTACCGTTGGGCTTTACGACGTGGTGATGGATACCGGCCCAGGGTATAACAGCAAGCGCATGGAAGCCGTGGAAGCCATGATGCCTTTGATGGCGCAAAACGAAATCTTCCAGGTGGCTGGCGATTTGTTGTTCCGCAATATGGACTTTCCAGGCGCCGACGTTATCGCCGACCGCCTGGCCGCCATGAACCCGCTGGCGCAAATCGACGAAAAGATCGACATTCCTCCCCAGGTTCAAATGAAATTGATGCAATTGCAAAAAATGGTTCAAGACCAACAGCAGCAAATGCAAATGATGGGCCTGGACATAAAGTACGGCATGACCAAAGAGGGCGTACGCCAGGAAGGCGAAACCCGCCGCGAACTTATCAAAGGGATTGCCAGGGCGCACAACACCGAAACAATGGCCGAAGTCAAAGTCAACGACCAAAACACCAGGTCGATCACAAGCCAAAACAAAACGGAAATCGAAGCGATTGTCAAACTGTTGTTGGCCAATATATCGCCAGGTGACTTAGTGCGGAAAATTGACCAAATGAACGCCGAACAATATGCGTTTTCCGAAGTGGCCGCCCAAGATATTCACCAAGGTTCAAGCCCGTTTATAGGGCAAATGGATATGGCGTCGGGGATTCCTGGCCAGGCGCAGCAAATGCCTCAACAACAGCCGCAAATGGCGCCGCAAATGCAGCAACCGATGGGAATGCCACAATAGTTGACAATACAAATGATTTGGGTTCACAATTGACCAAAACCTACCAATGGGTTTTCATTGGGTTGATTCGTAGGGATACGTATGTCCGAAGTGCAAGAACGCGTCGCCGGTAACCTGGTGACGAGTGACAATTTAGCGGAATTCACCGCCCGTAAACTTGGATTAGTTGACGCGAAGCCGGAAGACACCGCGGCGCCAGCGACCGAAGGGGAAACCCAGGCCGCCGACGAGCCGGAAACCAAGGCCGATCAGAGTGATTCAGACGGGGAAGGGAATGAGGCGACCGTAGAAGACGATCAAAAGGAACGCAAGGCGAACCCGAAGATCGAAAGGCGCTTTTCAGAGATAACCAAGCAACGCGAGGCCGCCAAAGCCGAAGCCCAAAGGGAACGCGAAGCAAGGGAATCATTGGAAGCCAGGCTGAAGGAACTGGAAAACAAAGCCAACCCCCAGGCGAAAGCCCAGGATGACTTTGGGCCGGAACCCAAACCTGAAGAATTCAACGATATGTTCGAATACGCGAAAGCGTTGGCCGAATATACCGCTGATAAAAAGATGATGGAACGGGACAGGCAAGATGCAGACCGCAAGGCCGCGGAAGCCAGGCAAACATTTGAAAAAGCCTGGGCTGACCGCGTGAATGCAGCGCGAAGCAAATTGCCGGATTTCGACGACATGGTTCAATCAAGCGACGTATCAATATCCGATCCGGTGCGCGACGCAATCATGGATAGTGATGTGGGGCCGCAAATCCTTTATCACTTGGCCGAAAACCCCGACTTTGCCAAAAAACTTGGCGAAGGTTCAGTCATCCAAGCCCTTCGACAAATCGGCAGACTTGAGGTGCAGTTTGAGAAAACCGCCCCCAAAGCCAGCGCCCCCGACGTGAAATCGACCGCGGTGAAATCAAAAGCGCCAGCGCCAATCAGCCCGATTCGCGG
>Ga0209400_1002075_pt1 | contig 15480 bp, 22 predicted proteins | sample M_130807_EF_Meta_FD_187313 | JGI IMG/M metagenome (GOLD analysis project Ga0209400, IMG submission 187313) | Freshwater microbial communities from Lake Montjoie, Canada to study carbon cycling - M_130807_EF_MetaG (SPAdes) (version 2) | ecosystem: Environmental > Aquatic > Freshwater > Lake... | reverse complement strand
ACTTATTTAAAATATGCTCCTGATTTATTGCGTAGTAAATTTCATTTGGGATTACACAAATATTATTGGGCTGTTAACTTTTTGTATATGTCGATTACCTATTTCATGTTTGGTATTAACGGTTTACTATTTGGTTATTTTGTGCCCACGCTATTGGTATGGCATGCGGGTAGTTTGATTAACACTGTCAACCATTTATACGGATATACAAATTATAAACTAACAAATTCCAGTACTAACAATTTTTTTACTGGATATCTAGTCGCAGGAGAAGGTTGGCATAATAATCATCATGCTAATCCTGCTGATCCTAGCTTTGGTAAAAAATGGTGGGAATTTGATCTAGGTTACCAAATAATTAAAATTATCAAAAAATGAAACTTTGGAATTTGGATCAATATATTGACGCTAATCCATTAGAAAAACTTCATCTTAAAATATGTCAAGGAATTGCGTTATCTAATAGAGATATGGCTACTAGGGTGATTCCTCACTATGAAATGCAGGGGAATATAAAATCAGCAATAGATTTTAAAAATTGCGACGCGAGTAGAATATATGCGGTGGCCGATAATACCGACAACATTCTGACTGATGAAGAAAAGATAATCTATCAAGATTTAGGATATAATCAAAAACGGACCTTTTTAGAATTATATAAAAATGGGTACACGGATGGTGAATATGTACGAATCAGATTTACTAAAAAAGAAAATTTATTAGACACATTTCCTACATTTTACAGTGCTACTACAGATTGGACTGAAAACACTAAATATTTTAGCGAATTGCTAGAATGGATATATACATTACCGTTTATTGATATAGGCCGAATACTAATATTTGTAACCAAGCATTATATGCACGGAGATTTACATTACGATAGAAGGGATGATTGGCTTGATGGACGGCATCATTTCATATGGTTAAATCCATTTAATCAGAAAAATTTTTCACTATATGAAGGATATGAAGAAATTCCGGTTACTAGCAAGGCAGCATTTTTTGATACACGGTTGATACATGGCTCAAAGATACATAATAGATCAGTATATTCTATTAGAATCGATGGACAACTAACTGAGCAATTTTGTAAAAAAACTAATATACCATGGAAAAAACGGTAAAATATTGTTCGATATATACCGAAAAATCTTTAAAAGGTGCCTCTTTTAAAGAAGCGGGCTCTTACAATATTAATTGGTCTGAGATATTATCTATTTCTAAAAAATGTGGAATGGTTTCATATGTTGAATTCACGGTCAATGACACAAGATATAAAATAACCTATTGGACTCATGAGGATTCATATGATAAATGGTCTCAAAATTTTTATATTCAGACATATTATATTAATAAAAGAGATTCATATAATAGAGAAAATCACATTGATCAAAATTTAGTTTTTGGAAAGGTTGATAAAACAATATGAACGTAAGAGTAATCTACTCAGATAATTATTTAATTGAAGATATTGTAAAAATTAAAAAATTATTAAACGATAATTTTGATGACAACGATAATTATGCCACTGAAAATTGGGATAATAAACCTAGCTCTTTTCTATACATATTTTTAAAAAGTTCTAGATTTGCCAAAGGTAATGGAGGAGTTGTATTAGTCGAAGACGAGGATAAATTATGCGGAATCTCAGGATTTAATCGCAGCGACTTTCATGCTGATATATACATACTAGGAGTTAGGACGTTGATCGATTTTTCATACAGAAAAAACCTATTCATGAGTACTTATTTTGTTCCCACTCAATTGAACCTATTAAAAAACTCTGCCAAAATGGTTGTTTTTTTATTTGATATACAAGACAAATTTAATCTTTACTCAGTGTTTTGTAGTGGAAAACTCAATTTATTTTTGTTCAATAAACTTGAAAAATTTAACCATATATGGAAAAATCTCAAGTCATTAGATTACCCTGTTTATATAAACTATACTAATCAAAATGTGCTTTATATTAAATTGGACGAAAAATTTGATTTTGATTGGAAAGTTTTAAAGGTAAATATGAATGTATAAATCATCTCAAATTGATTATATTAATCCATCGGATGTAGCAATAAATTATTTTGTTGCCCATCCTAACCGTGCTATTAATAATAGATATAGTTACAAATATTGTGAAATTCCTGCTTTTGGATGCGGACCCTTCGGACAACCCATTATAGATTGTGACGAATATATTAATTTATCTTTGGTAAATTTAATCAAGGACGAGTTTATTAATAATGTAGGTTCGGTTAGTAGCAATCTTCATCATATGATCCCGTTTGGATTAGTGCCTGAAGAATTAAATGGACAAAAGTGTTTAGATAGTTACTTATTAAATCTAAAAAAGTATGATCAAAATTATATTGATTACAGTAAAAATATACATCATTATCATGATTTTAAAAATTTTATGGCTGCTAGATTTAACTTAAATCGTCCATGGAAAAATGTATTACATTTTAAAAAATTAAAAAGTTTTTTTGAAAAAAATGATTCATCTGAATGGAATGACATAGCGCCATTATTTCCAAACCTTATCAAATTGGTTGAGTCATTACCGTTTAAACAAGTTGGATATGTAATGATTATGCGTAGCAATGAAAATACATATTTAGATATACATAGAGATATCTATCCTAAAAATCATAAATGCCATCATATTAATATAGCATTAGACGCCAATTATTGGAATAAGCCTTTTTTCATATATGACCCAATAACCAAAACAAAATATTATAAAGACAGAAAAACGATAAGTTATTTTTTCAATGAGTGTGATTTACACGGTGTAGATAAAGTTTTTAACGAAACATTGACAATGAGAATTGACGGTGAATTTGAAGATTGGTTTGCTAAAAAAATTGGGTTAGAAAATGGTGTCACTTTCGATTGGGCATATGATAAGCCGCAAGATTTCTATAAAGCCAATAATGGTATTAAAATAATCAATGAGACCGATATATGATACCCAATGACTCTGATTTTGTCCTTAAATATAAATTAAAACATCCATTAATATCTGAAGTGAATTCTTTTAGATATTATGATTTACCAATTATGGGCCTAGGAAGAGAAGGAATGCCATTTATTGAAATTGACAAATACATTGATACATCTGAATTTCCTAGCATATGGGATGAGATAAACAACAATAAACATATATTAGTTCCGCATACTAAAGGATTAGTAGTAAATGGTATAGTGCCAAAAGAACACAATCATGATTTTAAAAGTATAGATAGCATATTGTTAAATCCTGATAGGTATTTAAATTTTGATTATGCGAATGATATAAAAGACATGCAGACTCTTAGTAAAATTAAATCATATTTTTATAATCAATTTAATATACCCGAAGCGTGGCAAGGTGTTTGTCATATGCGTAATTTTACTAATTATGCATCAAAAAATTTACCTACAACTTGGATGCAGCATGCCGAGTATTTTCCTAAATTAGTTAAATTTGTAGAATCGCTGCCTTTTAAATCGTTGGGATATGCATTATTTTTTGTAAGTAACGGCAATGAAAAGGATGCTGCATTTATACATAGGGATATTTTTCATAGGTCACATAATAAAAGTAATTTTATCAACATTATGTTTGATCAAAGACCTAGACCTTTTTTTGTATATGATGCTATTAATCAACAAAAAATGTATGTAAATGAAAAATGTAGTATGTACTTTTTTAATGAATGCGATTTACACGGAGTTGATGCCGAACCTAGTCCAAGATATATGCTTAGAGTGGAAGGGTTATTTGAAGATTGGTTTGGCGAGAAGATAGGGTTATCTAAACACGAAGATTATTACGAAGCATTTGATTGGACATATGATAAACCTCGACAGTACAAAATAAACATTTGGGAAGAAACAGATATATGATCAGCAATAAAAAAATTGGCATAACAGGGCATAGCAGGGGAATCGGTAAAGCACTACTTGATGCATTAGAAAAAAATAATGAAGTTCATGGATTCTCTAGAACTTATGGTTGTGATTTGTTAATTAAAGAACAATATGATTCTGCAATAGAAATTTTAAAAACCTGTGATATTGTTATTAATAATGCTTATAATGGCGATCATAGATATTTACAAACAGATTTATTTTATGATTTTATTGATAACGGAATCAATGATGAAAATAAACTTATTATCAATATTGGCAGCATGAGCAAATACATCGTCAAACCTATTCAAAAATATAATAGGTATGCCAGTAGCAAAGTGTTATTAGATGATGCTATTGATAGAGTTAAAATACTAGGTCATAAGTGTGGGATTATTAATGTTGCTCCAAATTGGGTTAGAACACAAATCTATGAACATTTTAAAGAAAAGGTGTATACCGATCAACCAATGGGGCCTGTAATGGAACCTAACGAACTTGCCGAGCAAATTATTAATCTAATTGACCTTTACTATAATAAAGGAATAAATGTTTACTATTACGAAACTAAAAAAGTTCGTATATGAAAGCAGTAGTTGTTAGTTATCAAGGCGGAATGTTTGGTGAATTTTTTACAGATCTTTTACAATCAAGCGACCCTAAATTTTATTCTTGTAATAACAATTTTATTGATAATAGGAACAGATATTCAGTTCCAAATTATCTAGACCCAATAAATCTAGCCATTAAAAATATGCCTTTTCGTAAAGAATGGTCAATTACTAAAAATGATATAAAAATTTTAAATGACACATACGGGGATAAATGGATATGCCTTCATACTCATTGGTTAAACAAATTAGAAAAAACTAACATTCCTAATTGTATTGGAATAAGATTATATTGCGATTTTATTCCTGATATAAATTTAAGTTACTGTATGTGGTGGCTTAAATCAGCTCTATATGGAAATAATTTATGGTTAGAAAAACAAAAAGAAATGGAAGAAGCAATCAAATTTGGACATAAATTTAAAAAGGAAGTAGAAGAATTACTTATTCCTGGAAATTTTCATAATTGGAAATTTATAGCATATAATTCTGATGTTTTACTAAAGAATGGTAAATTAGATTTAAGGCATTTTATTAGATATAAACATGCGATGATTTCAGAATGGCCGATACCCCCAAGTTCCAAACTTTCAGGTTGGATTCCATTGAATATAGGACAATTAATTCATCGTTATGACAAATATGATAAAAGAATTGAAAAAGAACTTTCTTTAGAGAATCCATTGGATATCAACAAAATAAATTCTTACAGAGAAAAAAATCTAATATTATTAAAAAATACTCTTGGATTAGATTATGAAGATTTATTTTCTATCAGATGGATTGATACATTGATAGATTACTGCCATAGTATACTAGAATAAAATTTAATCTAAGGTTAACCAAAATAAATAATATTATCACAAGGAGATTTAAATGAAAAAAATAGTATTAATACTACTCACTATATTCTGTACATCGGTGTTTGCATGGGAACCTACTAAACCTGTAAATGTCATTTTTGCTTATGCTCCTGGCTCAGGCAATGAAATTCTTTTTCGAAAAATGGAGTCTATTATTAATAAAGATAGTAAAAAAATAAACTTCGTTTTTGAACATAGACCTGGTGCTAATGAAGTAGTAGGATCTAATGTATTTGCTAAATCTAAAAATGATGGGTATACTCTATTTGTTCCGGGATTAGGTGTTTGGGTAGCTAACCCTGTATGGCATAAGAAAGTATTACTACAAGACCCTACAGAATGGGAACCCGTAATTTCATTAGGGGAAGCACCTTTAGCATTATATGCTTCGATGAAAAGTCAAAGTAATACTTTAGACGATTTTTATAATAATCTGAAAGCAGGTAAAAATATAACTATAGGATCTGGAGCGCCCACAATGCATCTAGCCTATGAATATATTAATCGTCAAGTTATACCTAATAATTCTCAAGTAGTTCATTTTAACAGTCCTCCTCAAGTTGCACAGGCCGTAGCCGGCGATCAAATTGAGTTTGGAATCACTCCGATATCATTCGCTATGGAACTGGCTAAAGCAGGACGACTTAAAATAATTGCAATAACCGGACAACATAAAGTTAATAATTATCCTAATCTTGCAGAAAAATTTAAAGGGTTATCACTAATCGGAGAAGTAGGCATCGTATCACCTAAAGGAACCCCAAAAGAAGTACTAGATTATTATAAATCTGTATTTACTGAGGCAATTAATAGTGACGAGTATAGAAATTTCTTAAAAGAAATTAATTGGTATGATTCTCTAAATACTCCAGACAACTATAAAAAGTTTTTAGATAATCAGCGTAAAACTTGGTTACCGGTAGCTGAGAGTATTCCAGTTAATAACTAATATAACTGTCAAAACGAGTGCCGTATTTAGTACGGTACTCTTCTTGACTTCTTGCTTGGATCCGTTCACCTGTATAATCAATGAACATATAATCAAGTTGCCCATCGAACCTATAAGTATTACATTTTAATTTCCATAATTCTTGACTATAGGTTTTTTCTTTTTTCATATAATCGGGATCTTTTAGAACACTGAAAATTACTTTTTTTAAAGGTAATTTATATCGTTCAGGTAAATGGCTATCTATTAATGGCTCTATCCCATGATAATATGACCAAGAATCAAACTCTTTTGTTTTATAAAAAGAGGAAACCTTTTCTACAGGTAAGTTTGAATCGTAATGCATATGTTGATTTGCATAGTTATAACGAATTATAGTCTTTCCAAATAACGACAGATCCACAACAGTTGGATTTGTTTTACCTGATAATTTTAGAAATTTTTCAGTAAATTCTAATAAGCTATCCGTATGTTCCTCCCATTCCTCTTTTTTAATTATAATAGACCATGGTTTCTCCAGTATACCTTCAGAGGATGCTTGATTTACTTTTGGAAGTAAAGAATCTCCGCAGTTTCCATGAATTAGTACTCCGGGGCAATCTCCGAGCCTTATTGTACTAAGATCGATTAAATTAAATTTATTAATTTTTAAGTAATCAAAAAAGAATGGGTAGTCAGTAATAGACTCATTAGTATACCCTACTGTAAATTTATCTTTATCGCCATACTTTATAAAAGCTGCAACAATTCCAGAACTATCTACACCGCCACTATATAATATGGTAACATGATCGTAATTTTTAGTATAAAAATCTACTGCATTGTACATACATTTTTCAAAATCATTTTCAATATACGGCGGTATGGACCATATGTTATCAGAATAATATTTATAAGGCATTTTTAATGTTCTAGTATTATCGGAATTATCCCCGAATACCGGATCTTTATGATATCTTCCACCTTGAAGAACTTTGGCCAAACGATAAAATTGTATGTGATCCGGATAACCTTTACATGCAAAGTAACCAAAATTAAGTGATCCTATTCCCATTTTATTAGGATTAACCCCATTGTCTTCAGGAAATACATTATGATATTCTAAGAATCGCAAAAAATTTAAATTATAAGCTGGAGAAATAGTTAGTATACCACTCATTTTACAAATCCTTTAAAATTATTCACCGTTGTCTATTAAGTTTAATTCTTTATAAGCCCACGCTCTTTCATAGCAGTGAAAGCACATATTACATCTAATATTGTTTACCTGCATCTCGCATGAATGTGTTAAATCTGCTAGTTTTAATATATTAAATTTTTTATATATTTCTAATATATGAGTTTTGTACAATCTTATAAACGGAAAAGAAAGATTATCAGGAATAACTGAATTTGAGGGCCTACGTTTAGGAGCTGTGACATTGGGAAATTCAAATGGAGGATTTTTATTTATTCCTGAATATACTCTTTCAACCAATTTATTATCTAATATGTATCCTACCGGGACATTTATTATTTTATTATGAGGTAATGTAATATCCCCTATATACGTTAAATTTATTGATATACTAAATTCTTTTTCTAGAAAATTTACAATCTTTCTAGATTGAGTTTTAGAATGGGCTTTGGGAACATTGAACACTGTTAATATTATTGACTTTTCTAAATTTAACATTTCTTTCAATATTAAAAATAACATCAATGAACTATCCATCCCCCCACTTAACATAACTCCTATATGACTTAGATGATTTGGAATATCTATGTCGGCGACAGTCTGATCTTCGCAAATTATTTTCATATTCCTAAATCTATTGTTAAATTTAATTTATTATAGGCCCATGCTCTTTCTCTACAATTGAAACATTGTTCACATGGAGTTTTGTTATTTAATCCACATGAGTGTGTGTAAGGTAATATATCTTCTATACCCAATTTGTAAAATTGATTAATAATAGTATCTTTAGTATAGTCTTTAAGAGGATATTTAACAAAATCCGTTTCTTTAAAATCTGCTATAAATTTAGGTCTGATAGTAATATCATCAGGATATTTGTTAATTCCACATAACAATGTATCATGTATATTTTGTGATTTTATTATTTTACTTAATATCTTTATTTCTTCAAAATTTTCTGAAGGTGGGATTTCTACGGTATTAAGTTTAAATCTATCAGTATCTAATTTTTTGCATAGTAAATCATGCACCTGATATGCATGTATCAGAGGTCTATTAAATCTATCAATGATATAAAGAGTAAGCGTCTTGTTAGAATATTTTTCTTGAATTTCCCTTGCTACTAAATAAAATATTAATGCGCTGTCAACTCCCCCGGAAAATAACAAACAAATATTATCAGAATAGCGGGTTAATTCTATCATGAACGCTGTAATTATAAGTTATATACCAGGAATGTTTGGAGAATTTTTTTCTTCATTATTAGAAACATGTGACAGCAGATTTTTTTTCAACCAAAATATTATTATTAATAGCAACAATAGATATAGCTATCCTAACTATTTATTACCTATTAATTTAGATATAAAAAATCACGAGGGGTCTTTTAATAATTGGCCTATAACTGAAGATAATTTAAAAACTTTAGAAACGGTTTATGGTGATAAGTGGATATGTCTTCCTACTCATTGGGTTCACCATCATCCCAATCACTCCATGCTTCCCTGTACAGGAATAAGATTATATTGTGGAAATATTATAGATAATAATTTAAGTTATTGCATGTGGTGGCTTAAATCTCATATCTATGCTAATACATTATGGCCAAGTAGAAGAAAAGAAATAGAAAAAATGATAGATAATAATCATAGATACAAAGATCAATTAAAGAATCTATTAGTTACTAATAATTTTCATAATTGGATATTTTTGTCCTATAAGAGAAATATATTAAATAATAAAAATTTAGATTTAAGATTTTACATTAAATCAACATACCATCAATTATTGGACAGCAAGATGTATTGTCCTCCCTTTGAAAATTGGATACCTGTTGATATAGGTAAATTGGTTAATATTGGAGATACTGATAATATTGAAAATAAATTGGGACTGCAAAATTTTTTAAACAAACAAAAAATTGAAAATTATAAAGAAAAAAATTTATTATTGTTAAAGGAAAAACTAAATTTAACTTATGATGATCTTGTTGGTGATAATTGGTTAGATGTACTATCAGATTATTGTATAGATTTTTTTAATTACTCGTAAGACCATTTCCAGGTATAACCGTCCTCGAGCCCTAACTTATCGCATAACTCGTCTGTAAAAGTTCCATCAACCCGTAAAGTGTATCTGAATACAGGCTCCGAATCTACTCCATGATAATCTCTATTATTAAAAAAATAACTTGTACTATCTTTTTGAAGATATATCTTTTGTTTTAATTTTTCATCCCACACATAACTGGGTCTCCACCCTGCCGAAAAGAATAAATTTATATTATGATCTTTGTGTTCAGTAACAATGCTATCTCTATGTGTAAACACTCCAGCATTTGGATAAGTTGTAAAAAACAGTACCCTACCTATATTTTTAAATGGTAAAGTATCTAAATATTTTATTAATTTTGGAAAATATTTTGCTGAGTTGGTCCATTGCCCTTCAGAATTATTTTTTGTATTAAAATCATTATTTTTTAAGTAAAGTGCAAAAAACCATGGAATTGGTGCACCTAATGCATAATAAGCATATCTATATACTGCTTGCATTTTATGATCGGCCTCGGCTTTATCAATTATTTCTTCTAATGCAAGTTTATGCCTGCCATCTGGATCAATTGATTCTAAATTTAATAGCAGTTGACACCATGTATCTTTGCCGGCAAATTTAGAAAGTTCTTCCGGAAGTATTGCTCCTCGAAGCATTGCGGTCTTATAATCAGTTGATAATGCAAGTCCCTTACAACATTCTATATGCAATTCATCATCTAAGTCATGATTGATATATTGATCCATGGATATAATAGGATACCTATTTTTTCCCACACCTTTTATACCATATTCCTCATATTCAAATGAAGAAATATCTATATTTTTTAATTTTTTAATATTATATTTTTGATCATTCATCAGCAATACAGGCCACAATATGTATTCGTTTAAAATTAGAACAATTAATAAAAGTATGAGTTTTTCTGGTATCTACCCAATATATTGATCCGTCGTCTAACATAGGATTTTCTAAACATGATGTCTGTTTAGGAAAATAAAATCTACAAAGATCGTTAGTTAATATAGGAATATGTATTCTTGGAGTTGGATCAGAATGCACCTGATATACCTTTAAAGGAATCATTGTCATTATTCGTGTTCTATACCAATTTTTCCCTATGCCAAGCAACAGTTTTTCTATCTCGGTGCCTTGTAAAGTAGGCTGCAAATTTTTAAATTCATGTTCAATTGGACCAATATGAAACCCATTGGCATTGCTCCATGCGGTATCATTGATATCTTGATATTGAAGAGAAATAATATTTAAATCAATTGATTCTTGTAAAGCTATTACTTCTTTTTTTAGTTTTTCGAAGTTTGAATAATCTCCGATTTTCTTAATTAACATGTTGTTCATATCAATTATATTTACTCGATTTTAAAATTTTGTAATATAGGAATCCATTGTTCCCTTAATTGCGCCATACTATTCTTAAAACCAATTGGAGTTAATTCACGTTCTTCCATAAACATATAATTTTGATCAAAAAACTTTTTAGCTTCAGTTGACCGAATTGTACGAGAAAAGTTTTCTACATACCATTTAACTATGTCCTGATCAGTGCCTTTGGGCAATATGATACCCCAAGCTGCATATACGTTCATTCCCGGCACCCATCGATTCATCAACGGAGCATCGATTCCTGTTATGGGTTTTTCACCGCATATGCCAATGAATTTAATTTTGCCACTAGATAACAATGTAGCGGCTACAGCAGTAGGCACAATGCCAAATTCAACATGCCCACCAGCAACATCCTGAGCAGCCTGAGCTGGTCCTTTATATCCTACGGTTTTTACTAATTCACTAACTTTAACCTTGGTAGTCATATATTCGAATGCTAATTTATGGGCACCACTTCCGGCTGCAAAAGTAATAGGCTTATCAGTATTCTTAATTTTTTCTAACAGTTCGGGCACTGTATTAACTGTACTACCACTATAAGCAATGACAGCTAACGGGCTTTTGGCAATGGTTACAACATATTCAAAATCTTCTAAAGAATATTTAACAGCTGGTTTATTAAAAAAATCAGCAGTGACCCAAATGCCTTGATGGCTAGGTACATATATATTATACCCGTCTGCTGGCTTTTTGATAAATTCATTCATGGCTACTACCCCATCGGCGCCGGGTTTATTTTCGATTACAAAATTAATTTTGGAATTGTTTTTTTCTAATATACTGCCAACCCCACGAAAACCAATTTCGTTTCCCGAGCCAGGTGCAAAACCCACTAATACATTGATTGGTTTTGTAGGTTCCCATGCATGGACTGCCATTGATATTGTTGCTAATAATAAACTAATAAGTGCTTTTTTCATATTTTCCTATTTAAAATAAAGATAAAGTAATCCCGGGATTATTATAAAAAATTGAGGAATAAAATTAAGCATCAATGCTTTTTCTTTCCATTTATACCCAACATATATCCATCCACTAGCCCCGATCATTTGTACAATACTATTCCATGGCGTAGTCCCTAACACATGCAATACCATAGCACATAATATTATTAGAGCACTAGCATATTTAATATAGAAAACATGGTCTTTCATTTTAATATAGTTACTAAAATATCTGACCATTTATTTTTTATCTCTATAGTTTGATTAAAGTTGGATTGAATCCAATTTGTTGTAAAATAATTCCAAGTCAGATTATGCTTACAAGCAAATTCTAATATAAGAGAGTTCTGATTACTTATCTCCCCTAACATGTTAGTACTATTTTTATACCAAGTGTAGTTGGGATATTTAATATTGAACCCGCCTGCTTCATGCCACCAGGCATAACTAGGTATGTCTGGTCTATAAACCAACATAATCCAATCATCGGGGAAAAATGTTTTTACATCTTCTAAGATGTATGCCCAATCATGACTTTTTATTAGCCTTATACCATCTAAATTAGACCATGCTTGATCTATATATTCAGCATTAAGTATTGGATCGAATTCCATATGTTGTCCAAAATATGCTCCCTTATGTCCGGTAAAACCATTATGATTATATTCTCTTTCAGGAGTACGATCACTGATATTAAATCCATTAAGGCTTTCAATAATCTGAGCAATACCGCTCCAACGACTTCCAGGCACACCTGTGAAAAATATTCTTTTCATTAACGTTTTATATGACAGAATAAATAATATTTTAATTAAATGAAAACTTATGACAGAAAATATTTATTACAAAAAATTAGATTGGAAAATATTACCAAAAAATATACATGATGAATTGTTTATCTTAGCACATTCGTCTGAAAATATTAGACCAACTAATAGAAGGGGTAGAGATAATTATCATCATTATCTATTACCAAGTTCTATCGAACAATGGTGTCGTAGTAATTTACCCATTGACCATAGATATGTTTGTAGACTTCAAAGATTCTTTGACACTGATCATATACCTAAACATATAGATCAATCAAGAACAGCAACATTTAATTACTTATTAAGTGAAACTGGTCCAATAACAAATTGGTTCATTGAGGATCAACTGATTGAGTCTATCATTATACCACAACACCAATGGTATTATGTAAATGTCAGTATAACCCACAGTGTAAATCACATTGATCAAGAAAGAATAGCATTATGTGTTTTTATGCCCCATGATTCTGAATATCCAACATCTTCATCTATAAAAATTTAAATAAACTTATCTATGCCATTCTGCATATAATCTAGGTCTTGTCAAGTGTTGATCTATTAATTCTACTGTTTGAATATAATTATGCTTTTTAGCAAATACATTTAATTTTTCAAATGTCCATGAAAAAAAAGGAATATCCATGCACTCAGTATTTCCATGATCGTGCCTTCCTGAATTCAGCCTCCAATATATTCTAGATTTAGGATATAAACAACTTACTACCTTGTCAATCTGACGTTCAATAATTTCACTAGTACCAAAATTAATACTACCCAAGCAAGTAGCTACGTCAAACAACCTATTTGGTTGATATTCTTCTATTGTACATTTAATATCGGCTTGATCAAATGCGGGATCTATACCTATAACATTTTTTACTAGAGTTTTAAAAGGATTCGCTCCGCAACCTACATCTAATAACCATTCGTTATCATTGATAAAATTTGCTATTCTTATGGGACTAGTTAAGCCTCTTGAATTACCCGCTATCCAATGTTTGGAAAAATACTCATTTATTAATTTTTGATCATGCATAATCATATAGTTTTAAAAAGAAAAGGGGCTTAAGCCCCCTTTCTATAAGAAATAATATTATTTCTTTGCTTCTTCTGCTGGTGCAGCAGCCGGAGCTGCAGCCGTATCAACTACAGCAGGAGTCGGAGTTGCTACAGGTTCTTCTTTTTTACCACAAGCAACCAACATTGCTACAGTGACTAGTAGGGCTGACAAAGATTTCATTTTAGAATCCTACGCGGAGGCCAAAGCCAACTGCATTTTCTTTAATGTCCTCACGGCTAGCACTAACACTGAGACTAGCACTGATTGCTTTGGTTAGCGGATAACTAACACCTGCAAATCCAACAGTTTGATTAGGTGTGTTGTCTTGGAAATTGACACGGGTTTTGACCCCAGCAAATCCATAGACTGGACCAATTGGCCTACCTGCACTAACACCAACTAGACCATATTGATAGTCTTTGCCAAGAGCACCGTTTAAGCCATTGTCATGGCCAACACCACCAAATGCAGTGAATGGACCAAAACTTTTACCAACAGTGCCTTCTACGCTGTTAAGCATACCGCTGTTTTCAAAAGTAGCGGTACGAACCTGAAGACCATAGTTTAGGCCACCAGCGTCATAGCCAGCACGAACATACTGTGCAGTGCTTTGAACTTTGGTTTTGGTGTCTGTGACACGGTCAACGTCAACGCTGACAAAGTTAGCGGCCTGAGCTAGTGTTGAGGCTGCGGCAATGGCAGCAGCAATTGCTAGTTTTTTCATATTGATTGATTTCCTTATATTAAAAGTTTTTTAAACTTGAACTAGTATATATGCTTTTTTCACAAAAAGCAAATAAAAAGGGCATAAAAATGATGTTTTTTATGGATAATCTGATTTGATATGACTTTTGTATAAATATCAAAAAGGGACAACTCATGAGTGAAATTGCTATAACATCAATCCGTGAAACACTACGTATCCAACGTTGGGATGACCATAGATACTATCACCACAGCAGAATTAATCAATTCTTACATTTAATTTCGGCTACTAGCTTTCTAGTCGCTTATGTGTATTTGTTTATTAACCCGGTAATTAGTTCTTATATTGCTTGGTTTGTGGCTATGACTACACGCCAAATTGGGCATTTCTTTTTTGAACCTGATGGGTATGATGAATATAACAAGGCCACATTTGAGTACAAAGAAAAGATTAAGGTTGGATTCAATCTCAAACGCAAACGAGTGCTACTAACTTGTTGGGCAGCGGTGCCTGTCTTAGCATATTTTGATGCTGAACTGTTTAATTTTATCATGCCTGACGGTACACCCAATACACTATTCAACATGGTTGGGTGGGGATGGTTATGGTTGGGTGTAGCAGGTGTTATATTCAGAATGATTCAACTTACTGCTATTGAAAGTCGCCGCACTGCTATCACTTGGTGTATTAAGATCATAACTGATCCATTTCACGATGTGATTATCTATCGTAACAGTTGGTTATATTTGTTGCGGGGCCAGTTAATTGACCCCGACTTGCGTCAAGATTACGAAGATTAATTTTTAGACGTTGACCCAATTTTATTAGGCATATTCATTCTGTCTTCAATGACGGCAATATGCTGACGATTTTCAGCAATCATGTCACGATTCTTTTGAATTTCTTTCTCTAAGTCTTGTCTTAGTTTCTCTCTCGCTAACTCTGCACCTGAGTTGGTTGCTTGTTTGTTATCACTAGTAACCACTAGAGAAATCTTACCATTTA
>Ga0209400_1002074_pt1 | contig 15488 bp, 15 predicted proteins | sample M_130807_EF_Meta_FD_187313 | JGI IMG/M metagenome (GOLD analysis project Ga0209400, IMG submission 187313) | Freshwater microbial communities from Lake Montjoie, Canada to study carbon cycling - M_130807_EF_MetaG (SPAdes) (version 2) | ecosystem: Environmental > Aquatic > Freshwater > Lake... | reverse complement strand
CAGTCACACAATATTTACATGCGCAAATTGAAGCAGGTGTGGATACGATTATGATTTTTGATTCATGGGGCGGTGCGTTATCTCATCAAGGCTATTTGGAGTTCTCATTGCCTTATATGAAAGTGATTTTGTCTAATTTAAAAATGATGAGTACTAAAAAAATCCCATCGATTATGTTCACTAAAGGTGGCGGACTATGGTTAGAAGATCAGTTAACCACAGGGTCTGATGCATTAGGCCTCGATTGGCAAACGGATATTGGTATCGCAAAACAAAAAGTAGGCCATCAAGTGGCTCTGCAAGGCAATTTAGATCCAGCGATTTTATTATCAAAGCCTGAAGCCATTGAGAAAGAAGTAAAGCGAATATTAGATGGATATGGTCAAGGCTCAGGTCATATTTTTAATTTAGGCCATGGCATTACAGAACATACACCACCGGAAAACGTAGATGTCATGCTGAAGACTGTACGTGAATACAGCCTTCAATTTCACAAGTAGACTAAATTATCTTGGGTTGATTACTGCGTTTACCTGAACAGGAACACGTTCACCAACACGGTAATGTGTTTGAGTCTCTTCTTCAAATTCATGACCGTTATATGAGAAGAGCGTCATGAAACCTTCTTGAACTCTTTGATAGCTATCTCTTTGTGTACAACGTTCAACATTACGTGACTCATTATTTGTATCATCGTTTTGCATACGATCCCCTACAACTGCACCAACTGCAGCACCAACTGCACCTGCAGCAACTTTACCATTACCTTTACCTACTCGACTACCGAGTAAGCCACCTGCAACACCACCAATGATTGCACCTGCGACACCTTTTTCTTTAGGAGGAGCAGCCTCCGAAGTGGTTTGACATGAGGAGATAGGACGGTTGATTTCAATAAAACGAGGTGTTACTCGTTTAACAGTTGCCATGTCTGAAAAGTCAGCGGCATAACCTAAAGTACTTGTGAGAAGGGATAAAACAATCGCGATTTTTTTCATTTTGGGCTCCGTAAATAATTGCATTTTTACTCTGTGTAGATTTTACAAGACATTAAAGGTTCATTTTACTTATTTTTTGTTTGTGAGTTTATTCAACCGTAATTTTTTCAGAAAGACGGATCATGCGCTCAATAGGGGTCACCCATACTAACCCATCGCCTTGTTGACCAGTATGCGCAACTTCAACAATAATTTGTAAGATGCCCTCTACTAGATCATCAGGTGTGAGCATTTGAATAAGAATTTTTGGTGTGTAATCAGTCAGCTCTTGTCTTAAATCATCCGTGACTTTTTTTAAGCCGTGCCCACACCCGTCAACTTTAGTGACAGTCATGCCAGGAAAGTTTTTAAGGTTTCGCATGGCAGAGCGAATCTTAGGAAGTCGATGCGGAGGAATGATGGCTTTAATTTCTTTCATGATAGATATCCTATGAATTTATGCTTCAATATGTGGCTCTTCAAATTTCTTATAAAGGGTTGGCAATACAAGTAAGGTGAGGATAGTTGATGTAATTAAACCGCCAATCACCACAATGGCTAATGGCTTTTGTACTTCAGATCCAGGGCCTGTTGCAAATAAGAATGGCACCAGAGCTAACAAGGCAACTGTAGCTGTCATCATCACAGGACGTAAGCGTTGCTTGCAACCTTCGGTGATAGCTTTCATCTGATCCATACCTTCTTTTCTTAAGTTTTGAATACAAGTAATAAGCACCACTCCATTTAAAACCGCGATGCCACAAAGTGCAATAAATCCGACAGATGCCGGCACAGATAAATATTCGCCAGTTAAAGCCAGGCCAAAGACGCCACCAATAGCTGCAAAAGGCAGAACGGAAATAATCATCGTGGCATAACGCAGTGAATTAAAGAGTAAAAAGAGTAAGAAGAAAATCGCAGCAATCGTAATAGGAACGATCATAGCCAGATGACTTAAGGCCCTTTGCATATTTTCGAATTGACCACCGTATTCGAAATAATAGCCATCAGGCAATTTAACCTCATCTGTAATCATTTTTTGCAGTTCAGCTACAAAGCCACCTAAGTCACGATCTTTCACATTAATCCCTACCACGATTCTTCGCTTTGCAAATTCACGACTGATTTGCGCTGGCCCATCTTTCAATTCAATGTTCGCAAGATTTTTTAAAGCAATCTTAGAGCCATTAGGCGCCGTCATGAGCATATCTTTAATAGACTCAACGTCACTACGATGATTTTCTGGGAATCTGACCGCAGCACTATAACTTCGCTGCCCTTCAAATACGCGCGTTGCAATTTTTCCACCAATAGCTGTTTCAATAAAGTCATTAATGTCAGATGCATTAAAACCATAACGCGCAATCGCTTGACGATCTAAATTGATATTGAGATATTGTTGACCTGAAATTTTTTCAATTTTAATATCGGTCGCTCCTGGAATTTTAGAAGCACGTTTTGCAATCTCATCTGCTTTATTTTTTAGCACCTGTAAATCTTCACCAAAAATTTTAACAGCGACATCAGCTCGAACACCAGTGAGAAGCTCGTCAACACGATCTGAAATTGGTTGCATCATCACGACTTGCACGCCTAATAAAAATTTTAATTTCTCTTGAATAGCATTTGCGATGTCATCTTGCGTCCAATCTTTAGGCCATTCATTTTTAGGCTTCAAACTTACGATAGGGGTAGATTCATTTTGTGCTTGAGGGTCTGCTGGACTTTCACCTCGTCCGACAGATGATATGGCTGACTTTACACCTGGTACCGTCATGATAGCTTTCATAGCTTGTTTTTCCATTTCATTAGATTCTTCTAATGAAATGTTAGGCACACGATTAATACCAGGCACGATAGAGCCTTCTTTCATTTCAGGAATGAATGATGTGCCTAGGAATGGAATAATAAAAATTGAAAAAACAAAAACGCTAACTGCAATAAGCATTGTTTTGCGTTCATTGTTTAATGTTTTATCAAGCAAGAAAAGATAAGGCTTTTTAATCCATTGAATAATTTTTGTATCATCACCATTACCCCCTTTTAAAAAATAAGAACATAAAACAGGCGTTAAGGTAAAGGATAGGATGAGTGAGATAAACAAAGCAATCGCAATTGTGACTGCAAGAGGGGCAAACATTTTACCTTCCATACCTTGCATAGTCATAAGCGGTAAAAATACTAAAATGATAATACCGACACCAAATAAAACAGGTTTACCTACTTCAGTCGCAGACTCTAAAATGATGCGGAGTTTTCCTGTATTTCGATCATGACCCAGCCTGTGGAAAGTGTTCTCAACGACCACGACCGATCCATCGACCATGAGACCAATTGCAATAGTTAAGCCCCCAAGCGACATAAGATTTGCTGAGATGCCATAGTAATTCATGGCCATAAATGTTATGAGAGGGGTGAGAAGTAAAGTCATCACCACAATAAGACTTGAACGTACATCACCTAAAAATAAGAAAAGAATCGCAATCACAAGAATCACGCCTTCGATCAGGACTTTAATAACGGTGTGCAATGCCGCATCAACAAGCTCGCTTCGATCGTAGAAAGGCTTAATTTCTAAATTACCAGGCAACATTTTCTTTTCGTTAATTTCTTTGACGCGCGCTTTAATTCGAGAAACCACTTCCTTAGCATTGCCACCTCGCATCATCATCACGACACCGCCTACAGCTTCGGTATCACCGTTTTTAATGAGCGATCCTACACGCACTTCGTGACCAAGTTTTACTTCAGCCACATCTCTCATATAGACAGGCACACCATTACGTTCTTTTAAAACGATGGCACGGATATCATCTAAATGTTGAATAAGACCTACGCCTCGAATGAGGTATTGTTCTTCATATTGAGGAAGCACACCTGCACCACTATTGGCATTATTTTTAGCGAGCGCTAAATAAACATCACTCAGTTTTAAACCGTAATGACTTAAACGATCAGGGTCGACAAGCGTTTGGTATTGTTTGACATAACCGCCTTGTGAGTTAATTTCAGCAACACCTGGAATGCTTCGAAGTAGCGGCCTTACGACCCAATCTTGTGCAGTACGTCTTTCAGTTAAATCTTCCTGTGAGAGTTCTTTCGTGCCGTCACTAGATTTATCTAATGTGTATTGATAAATTTCGCCTAAGCCTGTTGAAACTGGACCTAAGACAGGCGTTATCCCATCTGGCATTTTTTCCATGACTTCTGCTAAGCGTTCCATGACGAGTTGTCTTGCAAAATAGACGCTTGTGTCGTCAGTGAATACTAATGTAATCAGTGAGAGTCCATTTTTATTCAGAGATCGCATTTCAGTTAAGCCGGGTAATCCTGTCATGCCAATTTCAACGGGTACTGTAATAAAGCGCTCAACTTCTTCGGGCGATTTGCCGGAGGCATTTGTTGCGATCAGGACTTGGACGTTAGTGACATCAGGGAAAGCATCAACGGAAAGTTTTTTAACTGCAAAAACGCCCGCAAGCATCAACATTAATGCAATGACAAGGACAACAAGCCGTTGTTGAATGGACCCCCTAACAATTGATTCAATCATCTTTACTCAAGCTCTTTCTTTTTACGCTCATTATTAAGATGGAATGCACCGTCTACGACAATCGTTTCTCCAATCGTAATACCACTTAAAATACTGACCATATTGCCATCACGAGAACCCACTTCAATTTCTCTTAGGCGGAATTTATTCGGACCTGTTTGAGCAAAGACATAACTTCGATCATTTTCTCTAACCACTGCTGCAGTTGAAACAGCAAGCTTAGAAACTTTTTTCGATTGCACGGTCACTGTTATTAACATATCAGGCTTTAGCATTTGATTCGAATTATCAATCTCAGTTCTAATTAATACTGTTCGAGTTTCCGGATTCACAATGTCGCCTACAAAAATAATTTTCCCTTTGACGCGCTTATCATCAAGGGCTGGAATATCAATAGTGACTTCTTGATCTTTTTGAATGAAAGCCACTTGTTGTTCAGGCACTTCAGCTACAGCCCAAAGATGACTTAAATCTGCTACTGAAAATAATTCATCAGAGGGCTGAACGACTTGGCCGATATTGACATGTTTAGAAATGACAATGCCCGCGATGCGACTTGTAACATCACTATAAGAATTCACAGTGCTTGAGCTTGATAGCTTTTGAATCGCAGATTTCGTCATACCTAAAATTTCTAGTTGATCTTCAGTTGCATCAAATTCAGCTTTCACTGAATCAAGTTCGGCTTCAATACGCTGCATTTCAGCTTTACTAATCACATCAGCTTCAAATAAAAGCTTTGCACGTTCCACTGCTTTTGTTTTAAGGCCGATTTGTTGTTTTGCTTTAATGTAAGTTAATTGCGTTTGGGTAAGTTCAACACTATTGACCTTCGCTAGAATTTGACCTGATTTAACAACTTGTCCCAAAGAGACATAAATGTCACTGACACGGCCTGTTACAGGCGAACCGATTTTAGCTAAACGATTTTGTTGAACTTCAATACGGCCAGGCACATTAACCGCTTCGCTAATCTCAGCCTTATCGGCTTTATCAATTTTGATCTGGCTTTGAATAATAGGAGTGATGATAATTTCAAGTGGATCTTTCGGAGTCTCTTTGGCAGCCTCTTGTTTTTTTGAACAACTGAGGAGGCCACTCGACGCTAAAGTTAAGACAAGTAGAAAATAAAATAAATACTTTTTCATTAGATTTGATTCCTCATAAGTTCAATACCAAGCAATTGCTCAATCTCTAAAATAGCGACAACATAATCGTGACGTGAAGTTAAATAATCTTTTTTAACAAGTCGATAAGTGCGTTGTGCATCAAGATATTCTAGGATGCCTCGTTCCCCATATCGATAAGCCGCTTCGACAACTTTTAATACAGATTCTGCTTGAGTAAGTAATCCAGTTTCAAAAGAACTCACTTGTTGTTGCGCGATAAGATAGCGCTGATAAGCAGACTCAACATCTCGTGTGAGCGTCAATTCTTGATCACTCAATTGTGCCTGGACCTCTTGAAAATTAGCGGTAGCCTCTCCAATTTGTCCTTGTCTTTGATTCCACAAAGGTAAAGGTATGCTAAGGCCAAAACGATACTGGGTTAAATCTGGGTCTTGATTAATCCCCGCTTTTAAGGTGACACCGGGGTTAATTAATTTTTCTTCCAAGCGCAAACGATTTTCTGCAACCTCAGATGCAGCTTTGATTTGTTTGAGCTTGGGACTGTTTTTAATTTCGTTTCTTATTTGGACGATGTCAAGTTTGATATCGGTATTTGGCATAACTCCAATCACATCGAAGTCATCGGGGATTGATTTTCCAATCAGCCCTTTTAAGTAAAGTTTACTTTCATAAATTTTTAATTTAGCTGCTTGTGCATCTCGCTCCGCCGCAATGAGTTCAGTGTCGGCTTTAATAAGTTCGTAACGAGGCGAATCACCTACATCCACTTTAAGCGCTACTCGACCACGAATATCACGCAATGAATCCCGATCGCTTTCTGCAATTTTTAAAATTTCTTGATTTTGAATGACGTCATAAAAACGTTTTTTAATTTGTAAGTTTAAATTGACTTTAGTCGAGAGTGAGTTCGATTCTGTGTATTGCAACTTAGATTCTGCAATTGCTCGCCTTGCATTTCTTACATTAGGAAATTCAAGTGGCTGAGAAATTGTAACGCCCCAATTATCTTTTCTGTCCTGCGAAGTATTTCGGTCTTTGGTGGGACCTGATCCCGCTTCAATTTCAGGATTTAAAAAAGATTCAGCGGTTTTAATTGAGGACCGTGCCGCATCTTCTTGAGCTTTTAAGACATTCATGATGGGATTTTCTTGTGCCGCAACTTGCAATAATTGCTCTAAAGAAAACTGAGGTGCGGCAATTGCTTTTAAGGGGATGGAATTCAAACAAATGAATCCCCAAATGACTAAAAAAAGGTAAGTGCGCATACTTAAAATTATACTGTATTACACACATATCTTTAATAAGATTCAGATAGTGAAAATCATTAATAAATCAAGGAATTACTCCTGATTTATTTTGGTGCAACCGCGTCAAAATACACATAAAAACGCGTACCTGGTTTTTCATTACGACTATCAATTTCAATGGTTGCCTCATGCATATTGGCGATTTCCTTAACAATAGCAAGTCCAATACCAGCGCCTGCATCTTCCCCCGACTGAGTGACATTGTCACCTCGATAAAAACGCTTAAATACATTGGGCTGATCTTCTTTAGGAATGCCTTTGCCTGTATCTTCCACAATTAAGCAGATTTTATTATCTTTGCTTTTAATAGAGACATTCACTTTGCCTAAGTGAGGGGTGTATTTAATGCCATTTTCAATAAGGTTATGAATAAGGTCGTAGAGTTTTTGTTCATCCCCCATGATAAAAGCCGCTTCGTTAGAGCCTTCAAAGCCTAAATCAATTTTTTTAAGATCCGCTAAAGAAAATAGATCTTCCATCGTTTTTTTGACCAACACCACTAAATCAAGCTCAACAAATTGAGAAGCATGCATGGCTTCAGGTTGTGTTTTGGATAAAGATAGAAGTTGATTAATGATGTGAATCAGTCGTTTTGAGCTCTGACTAATATGTTCTAAGCGACGCTTAATTTCTTCGCCATCTTTGGACTCTTGAGCCAGTTGGATTTGCGCCAAAATACCAGCTAAAGGTGTTCTTAATTGATGCGCTGCATCATTCACAAAACGATTTTCTGATTTAATTGCGCTATCGAGTTCACCCATAAGATTATTAAGAGAGCCCACTAAACGATCCACCTCTAAAGGTACGTTTTGAATATCGATCGGTTTTAAATCCCTATAAGAGCGCGCAATAATTTTTTCATTTAAATAAAGAATGGGACTTAAACCTTTCTTAACTGCAAAGCGGACCAAGATAAGCGCTGAAAAAAGTAAGATCAATTGAGGAATAAGAATCCAATACATAATTTGCTGTTGAATGTATTCGCGCTGATTCCTTGTTTCAGCTACTTGAATAAAGAATTGTTTCTTTTGATTGTTGATGCTGTGATCAACAGGAATGGATACTACTCTCACGCTTTCACCTTTAATATTGTCAAAGTACACATTAAAGTCCTCAGGATCTGAGGGATCGAGATCTTCTGCTGGTTTATAAATCACATCAGGATTACCAAATAAAAAATGACCTTGATCATCCCTGATGGAATAAAACATCTTGTCATGGGGTTCAGTTAGCAAAAGTGAGATGGAGTATTCATCAATGTCATGCAGTTTCTTTTCACTTGATTTTTTAAAAATGAGAGCTAAGCTTTTTGCTGTTTCGGCCAAGTCGCGATCAAATGTTTCACGTCTTAGGGTATCGCCCTGATAGAATAAAAAGCTTGAGTCAATGATAATGATGAATATCATCGGGATCAAAATCCATTGGACGATTAGTTTCTGGGTGGAGAGATTTTTTTTCAAAATTTTTTTAAGTCAGACTCAAGCTATAGCCTAGGCCTCGACGATTCACAATTTCAATGCCATGAGGGTTGAGTTTTTTTCTGACGCGATGGATATAAACTTCAATCGCATTTTCTGAAATTTCATCATCCCAACCATAGAGTTTTTCAAGAAGCGCTTCTTTCGTAATGGAGCGATTGTTTTTTAATATAAATACTTCGAGTAAATTGAGTTCTCGTTTAGACAAATTAAGTTCTTTGCCTTTAATCAGAAATGCTCTTTGTTTAATATCAAAACTTAAAGGACCAAATTCAATCATATTGTCGGAAGATTGATTATTACGTCTGATGACTACGCGGAGTCTTGCATGAAGCTCTTGAAGATTAAAAGGTTTAGCGAGGTAGTCATCTGCACCTAAATCAAGCCCTAAAATTTTGTTATCAAAATTTTCATTTGCTGAAATGATGAGCACAGGAAATTTAATTTTTTTCGAGCGTAAATTTTTTAAAATTTCTAGGCCGCCTTTTTTAGGCAAACCTAAGTCAAGAATGATGGCTTCAAAATGTTGGTCCGTTAAGGCAATTTCACCTTCCAAACCATTCTTGGCCCATTCAACAAGATAATCTGCTTTTTCAAGTGAAGTTTTGACGGCATCGCCAATTACTTCATCATCTTCAATCAGTAAAATCTTCATGTATGACTTTCATTCTTATATTTAGATGAAATTGTAAGCCAAATGAAAGCTTTATAGATTTAATATTTCAAGCGTTTTAAGGCTCCTTTTGTCAGTTTATTGTAAGTCTTGAACGATAAGATAGTGGCATCATTTCATGGAAAAAAAGCATGCTTTTTGTAGTCGATTTTGACGGAACCATTTCAAAGCGCGATACCATCGATCAGCTCCTGGAGAAGTTCGCTGACCCAAGCTGGGAAGAGTTAGAGAAAGAATGGCTCGATGGCAGAATGACAGGGCTGGAATGTATGTCAAAACAAATCGACATGGTTGACTCTGATCTCTTAAGTCTAGAAAATTTTTTCCGCAGTATTCAGCTTGATGAGAGCTTCTTGCCCTTTTATGAGCATGTCAAAAAATTCGCTAAATTAGTGATCGCAAGTGACGGCTTAGATCATTCAATCAAAGTAGCGACAAGACAAGCAGGATGGCCTGAGATTCAGACGTTCTCTAATCGCCTTAATTATAAAGAGCGCGGGATTGAAATTACTTTTCCATTGCGCGATCCTGATTGCAAGGGCGGTAATGGTATGTGTAAATGCGCTGTTGCCGATTATGTGGGTAAAAAAGTAGGCGGGCCGGTAGTACTGATTGGCGATGGAAAATCAGATGCGTGTTTAGCACTTCACGCCGATATTGTATTTGCGAAGTCCTCACTCATTAAGCATTGCGAAAAAAACAATGTGCAGCATCACACATTTAATACGTTTGATGATGTATTAAAGATTGTCAAAACCTGGAAGCCTCTAGAACAAAACATTCCGGGCTATGTATTTAATTAATTTTTTAAAGTAGAGGGTCATACGATGGATCAGAAAATCATTGAAATCTTAGAAAAAAATGAAAAGTATTGCTCACATGGAGATACTGTGAATTACGCGGACCCTCCAAAAGTCTTTGAAAATTGTGATGGCAGCTTTTTATTTGATGAAAAAGGCATCCCTTATCTTGATTGGCAAATGTGGTATTCCGCGGTCAACTTTGGATACAAAAATAAACGTATTGCAGACACTTTAAAAAATCAAATTGATACCTTGCCACAATTGGCCAGCCAATATCTACATAAAGAAAAAGTGGAGCTTGCTGAAATTATTTGTAAGTACATGGAAGAAAAATATGGCGTCAAAGGTCGTGTCCACTTTAACGTCGGTGGAGCGCAAGCGATTGAAGATTCATTAAAAGTAGTGCGAAATCATACAGGTAAAACGCATCAGTTTGCTTTCATGGGCGGATATCATGGAAGAACTTTGGGAGCCTCTGCCATTACTTCAAGTTACCGTTACCGTCGTCGTTTTGGTAACTTTGCCGATCGTGCGCAATTTATTCCTTATCCTTATTGTTTCCGTTGCCCATACAGCATGAAAGTGGAAACGTGTGATACGTATTGTCATAAAGAATTTGAAAAATTATTTGATACTGAATACCAATCTGTGTGGGATGAAAAAGCAGGCCAATGTGAATTTGGCGCATTTTATATTGAGCCTATGCAAGGGACAGGCGGATACATTGTGCCACCTAAAGGCTACATGAAAAAATTAGCAGCATCATTAAAGAAACGTAATGTGCTATTAGTCGCTGATGAAATTCAAATGGGCGTTTACCGTACAGGTAAATTATGGTCATGGGAAAACTTTGACATCATCCCTGATATTTTTGTATTTGGTAAAGCGATTACCAATGGGCTAAATCCATTGTCAGGTATTTGGGCGAAAGAAGAGCTTATCAACCCAGAAAAATTTCCTCCAGGTTCAACGCATTCTACGTTCGCGTCTAACCCATTAGGGACTTCAGTAGCGCTTGAAGTTCTTAAAATGACCTCCGAAGATAATTTTGAGCAAAAAGTAAATGATCGTGGTGCTTACTTCTTAAAACGTATTGAAGAATTGAAATCACGCTGGAAAGTCGTGGGAGACGTAAGCGGTTTAGGGTTAGCACTTCGTATTGAGCTTTGTGAAAAAGATGGCTTTACTGCAAGTCGAAAGCTCGCTGATCGCATGTTTAACGAAGGCCTTCTAGGCGATATCAAAATTGGTGACAAAACTTATGGTTTAGTTCTCGATATTGGAGGCTACGAAAAGAATGTGATTACCTTAGCCCCTTCACTTTTAATCTCAGAAGAAGAAATTGATCTAGGTATTCAGCTTTTTGAAGCGCTATTAAAGCGCTGTGGGGCAGAATAATTTTTAAGAATCAATAAAAAAGTTTATGGATTCTAAAGCATATATATTATTTTTTTCAGCGATTAGCCTAGAAGTTATAGCCACTGTGTTATTCAAACATGGCACGAATCAGCTAACGAAGTCCATGAAAAAAGGATGGTATCAGCATATCGATAATATTTTTTATGCACTTCAAACGAAAGAGATCGCATGCGGTATTTTTTTATATATGGTGGAGTATGTACTTTGGATCGCTTTTCTTGCTTCAGTTGCTATCAGTAAAGCATTCCCGCTTTCTAGCATTCAAATTGTTTTGATTCTTTTAGCTTCAAAATTTTTCTTAAAAGAACATATTACGAGGAGACGTTGGCTAGGTGGACTTTTAATTATGATCGGAATTTATTTGGTTGGGGAAGCTGCCTAGTGAATAAGATCGATCATTTATTGGGCCCTAATGGATTCATTGAAAGAAAAGATTTGTCCACGATTGTCCTTTTAGTGCATGGCCTGACAGGAACGCCCGCCGAAATGAAACATTTGGGCCGTGTAATTTCACGAAAAGGAATATCAGTGGCATGCCCTGAACTTGCAGGGCACTGTGCTTCGATTGAAGCTTTAAAAGCGACGCGATGGGAAGATTGGTATTTGTCAGTCGAGCGTGCTTTTTTAGCGCTCAAAGAGGAATATGAGTATGTATTCGTTTCAGGCCTCTCCATGGGCGCACTCATGTCATTACTTCTTGCAGCAAGACATCCGAATGAGGTGGCAGGTATTATTCCGCTATCATCTACATTTCAATACGATGGTTGGAATGTTTGGCCTTTTGGTCAAAAAGTAATTTTGCCAATCGTACTTCATACACCACTTAAATATTTTTTACATTGGGAAGAGAAGTCTCCTTATGGCATTAAATGTGAGAGAACGCGTGCGTTGGTTCATTCTATATTAGAGAATAAAGATGCGCGGACGGCTGATAAAATTGGATATTTCAAAACTCCGGCTCCAGTGATTCTTGAGAGCTTTGGCCTAATTAAAGCCACTAAAGCTATTTTAAAAGATGTGTATTGTCCAACCTTGATCGTACATTCCACAGAAGATGATATGGCAAGCTTAGAAACGAATGCACATTTAGTTGAAAAGAATATTTCATCTCCACATATCGAAACGATGTACATTGATGATACTTATCATGTTGTAACATTAGACAAACGAAAAGATGATATTGGTAAACGTATGGCAGAATTTTGTAATCATGTAGTTCATTTAAAGAAAGAGAGGTCATGATGGAAAGTACTTTAGATCTAATTCAGAAATCAATTGCTAAAAAATTAGAAATTGATGTGACTACAATTAAGCCAGAGAGCACGCTTGAGGAGTTAGGACTTGATTCGCTTGATACCTTTGATTTGATCTTTGAAGCAGAAGATAAATTAGGGATTAAGGTCCCTAATGACGAGGTTGCGGTTAAAACGATTCAAGATATGGTGAGCCTCTTAGACAAATTGATTCAAGAACAAAAAAAATAATGACCACTTTATCAATGACAAGACGAGTGGTTGTCACAGGCCTGGGTGTTGTGTCTCCGGTTGGTAATAGTATTGACACTTTCTTTTCTTCGTTAATAGAAGGCCGGTCAGGAATTAAAAGAATTGAAGCTAATTTTATTGATCAGCTCGATGTCAAAATTGCAGCACAAGCTCAATTTAAAGGTGAAGATCATTTCACAAAACAAGAATTGGCTTTGCTTGATCGCGTCAGTCAATTCGCAGTATTTGCTGCAAGACAAGCTGCACAAGATGCCAAAATAGATTTCACAAACATAGACTTAAAAAGAGCGAGTTCTTTTATTGGAACAGGTATGGGGGGTGCTAGTGCGACCGAAGAAGGGTATAACCGTTTATTTAGAGAAAATGCTAACCGCTTAAAACCTTTTACTGTATTAAATGCCATGAATGGCGCTGCGGGATCTCATGTAGCGATGCAATATCAATTCCTTGGTTCTAATTTAACTTATTCAACTGCATGCTCCTCGTCCAATATCGCCATAGGAGAAGCTTATCGGAATATTAAGCATGGCTATTCGGATGTTGCATTCGCTGGCGGTTCAGAAGCATTGCTTACCTTTGGAACAATTAAAGCGTGGGAAGCCCTAAGAACATTAGCAGATGAAGATTCAGGTGATCTTTCTCGATCGAGCAAACCTTTTTCACTGAACCGCTCAGGACTTGTGTTAGGTGAAGGGGCTGGCATGCTTATTCTAGAAGAAATGGATTCAGCGATTAAACGCGGCGCCCACATTTATGCTGAGATAAAAGGTTATGGCACTATGAATGACGTTTATCATATTACACAACCGAGCGTCGACGGACAGTCGCAAGCCATGATTGCGGCACTTCATGATGCAAAGCTGAAGCCCCAAGATATTCATTACATCAATGCACATGGTACGGCGACAAAATTTAATGATCTAATGGAAACGCAATCCATTAAAAAAGTTTTTGCGGATCACGCATATAAAATTCCTGTAAGTTCTACCAAATCAATGCACGGACATTTAATGGGAGCTACCGGCGCCGTAGAATCTATTGCATCCATTCTTGCTATCAAGCATAAAAAATTACCCCCTACGATGCATCTTGATCAACCTGATCCTGAATGTGATTTGGATTATGTGCCTAATCAAGCTCGTGCGATATCAAAAATTGATCATGTCATGTGCAATACTTTCGCTTTTGGCGGCACGGGCGGCGTTCTCATTTTTGGGCGAGTATGATTTCACGATTACGCATCATTGAAAATATTGAAATAATTTTATTATTTTTAATTTTCTTAACGACCGATACAGCCACTCAAATTTTTCTAAAAATAGGAGCTACAAACCTAGGCGACCCATCTTTTAGCGATATACATCTTTTTTTTAACTACCTAAAAGATTTAATCGGTAACTTTTATATCCTCACTGCCATTTTTTTTGTGTCAATTGCATTTTTGTCATGGCTAGCGATTTTATCTAAAATTGATCTTTCTAAAGCTCAAATTATGAATAGTGTTGTTTATGTAACCGTCCCTCTTGCCTCTGTTTTATTTTTGAAAGAAAATATCCAATGGGTGCAAATGATAGGTATTGTTTGTGTGAGTTTGGGTGCTTTGATTGCCACAGAATAGATTATGAAAAAAATACTTTGTTTATGTTTGTTGGTTTTATCAACAGGACTCTGGGCTGAAGATAAATGGCCTATAGGTTTTTGGAATATGCTTGATGACTTTACAGAGCAGCCTGAAGCAATTATTGAATTTTATGCAACACCTAAAGGCATTGAAGGAAAATTAAATAAAGTTTTTTATGACCCAGAAGATGAGGTGATAGAAAACTGTATTCACTGCACAGGGGACAATAAAGATAAACCTTTGGTAGGGTTAGTTACTTTTAGTGACCTTAAATATACCAATAAAAAAGAATTAGAAGGTGTGGTACTAGATCCAGAAACAGGCAAAAGCTATAAATGTACGCTTACACCCTATAAAAAAAATATGATAAAACTTCACGTAACCGTCAATCGTATCCTTTCAGAAAATCGTTATTTAAGTAAATTAAAAAAATAAAGCATCCCCATTAAGATTTAATCGAATTTATTCATTAACTTAGCATCTATCTGTGTGTCACCGCGTGGTAGAATTTTGTTATGCAACTTAGATTTTTTTTCTTGATTTTTGTAAGCTTAATAGCCACAAGCTATGCTGCAGAGTCTATTTGGTATTCAGACAAGGATTTAAAAGAAGGGAATATTCAACTTATCCCTGACGGTTATATTGATCCATCGACGAGTGATCCATGCTCTCAGAAAACTTATGACAAACCCTTATCCTTGGTAGATGTCACTGAAGCCGCTCTTTGCCATAACCCTCAAACAAAAGAGGTCTATGCAAATGCCAAAGTTCAAGCAGCTCAAGTGGGGGTAGCGCGTGCTTTATTTTTTCCATCGGTGACAGATACGGTATTGACCTCAGAAAATAAAACAAGAAGCACCAATTACTCCAACCTGACGAATAAAATTGTAGCGTCCTATCTTCTATATGATTTTGGTAGCCGCGATGCTACTTTAGAAAGTGCAAATCAACTTTTAAAAGCAGCGAGTGGCACACAAAATGCAATCGTACAGAATGTTTTACTAAATGCCGTAAATGCGTTT
>Ga0209400_1002072_pt1 | contig 15499 bp, 16 predicted proteins | sample M_130807_EF_Meta_FD_187313 | JGI IMG/M metagenome (GOLD analysis project Ga0209400, IMG submission 187313) | Freshwater microbial communities from Lake Montjoie, Canada to study carbon cycling - M_130807_EF_MetaG (SPAdes) (version 2) | ecosystem: Environmental > Aquatic > Freshwater > Lake... | reverse complement strand
AGTATTTGAACTCAGCTAAAAAGATTGAACTTGTTCACAACGAAATCATCTCTTTCGAAACTGAAACTAAAGAGAAGTCAATGTCACTCGAAGTGGCGATGCAGTGGACTAACGGATACAACGAATCGGTTCACACCTACGCGAACACTATTAACACTCACGAAGGTGGAACACACGAAGAAGGTTTCCGAACTGCTCTAACTTCACTTCTAAATAAATATTCACGTGAGAAGGGTCTTCTCAAAGAGAAGGACGAAAACCTAACCGGTGATGACGTTCGTGAAGGACTAACCGCAGTTATCTCGATCAAGTTGAGTGAACCTCAATTCGAAGGTCAAACAAAAACCAAACTTGGTAACACCGAAGCTAAAGCTTTTGTGCAGAAGGTAACCAACGAGATGCTCTCTGATTGGTTTGGTAGAAACCCAGCGAGTGCGAAAGATATTTGTCGCAAAGCAATTCAAGCTTCAGCTGCAAGACTTGCTGCTCGTAAAGCTAGAGAAGCAACTCGTCGTAAGGGACTACTGGAATCAACCGGTATGCCTGGAAAACTTCGTGACTGTTCAAGTAGAGATCCACGACTGAGTGAAATCTATATCGTTGAGGGTGACTCTGCGGGTGGTTCTGCGATGCGTGGTCGTGATCCAGAAACTCAAGCAATCTTGCCACTGCGTGGAAAAGTATTGAACGTTGAAAAAGCACGTCTTGATAAGGCGATGGCTAACAGTGAAGTCCAAGCTCTTATCACCGCATTTGGAACTGGTTACGGTGAAGAGTTTGATATCAACAAGATTAGATATCACAAGTGTGTGTTGATGGCCGATGCGGATGTTGATGGTCAGCACATTAGAACTTTGCTACTAACTCTCCTCTTCAGATACATGAAGCCACTGATTGAGTATGGATATGTTTATCTAGCTCAACCACCTCTGTATCGCATCAAGTGGTCTAACGCTGAACACGAATATGTTTACAGCGATCAAGAACGTGATGAGAAGTTAGCTTCTGGTCAAGCAGCTGGAAAGAAGATTCCTAAAGAGAATTCCATCCAGCGTTACAAGGGTCTAGGTGAGATGGACTACGACGAGCTTTGGGCAACAACAATGGACCCAGCTCGAAGAACTCTTCTCCAGGTAACACTCGATGATGCTGCTAGAGCAGATGAAATATTTTCAACTTTGATGGGTGACGATGTTGAACTGCGTCGTACCTTCATCCAACAGAATGCAAAGGATGTTCGGTTCCTAGATATCTAGGCCGAGGTGAAACTATGACTGAAAACAACGAACCACAGATGGACAGAGTCGAACAGATCGACCTAAACGTTGAGATGCAACGTTCATATCTTGACTACGCGATGAGCGTTATCGTCGGACGCGCACTTCCAGATGTTAGAGATGGTCTAAAGCCAGTACACCGCAGAGTTATCTACGCGATGTATGACGGTGGATACCGACCAGACAAGCAATTCAGCAAGTGCTCTCGTGTTGTTGGAGATGTAATGGGCCAGTTCCACCCTCACGGTGACGGAGCTATCTATGACACCCTTGTTCGTCTAGTCCAGGAATGGAACCTTCGTTACCCATTGGTAAGCGGTCAGGGTAACTTCGGATCCCCTGGTAACGATGGTGCTGCGGCTCCTCGATACACAGAGTGCCGCATGGCTCCTCTTGCTCTTGAAATGGTTAGAGACATTGACGAGGAAACCGTCAACTTCCAAGACAACTACGACGGTAGAACTCAGGAACCAACAGTTCTACCTAGCCGTATTCCTAACCTTCTGATCAACGGATCTATCGGTATCGCTGTTGCGATGGCAACAAACATTCCACCGCACAACCTTCGTGAAGTTGCATCTGGTGCACTCTGGGCTCTAGAGAATCCAAACGCATCCAAAGAAGAACTTCTTGAAGCGCTAATGCAGAGAATCAAGGGACCGGATTTCCCAACAGCTGCAACCATTCTTGGTTCTCAGGGAATCAAGGATGCTTATCGCACCGGTCGCGGTTCAATCACAATGCGTGCAATCGTAAACGTTGAAGAACTTCAAAACAGAACCTGTCTTGTTGTTACTGAACTTCCTTACCAAGTAAACCCAGACAACCTTGCTCTCAAGATTGCTGATCTTGTTAAGGAAGGAAGACTTCAGGGAATCGCAGATATTCGCGATGAGACTTCAGGTAGAACTGGTCAGCGACTAGTCATCGTTCTAAAGAAGGATGCAGTTGCACAGGTTGTTCTAAACAACCTATACAAGTTCACTCCTCTTCAAGAGAACTTCAGTGCAAACATGTTGGCTCTTGTTGATGGTGTTCCAAGAACTCTAAGCCTCGATGGTTTCATTACCTACTGGATTGAACACCAGATCGAAGTTATCGTTCGTAGAACTCAGTTCCGTCTTCGTAAGGCTGAAGAACGTGCACACATTCTTCGCGGTTACCTAAAGGCACTAGATGCACTTGATGAAGTAATCAAACTGATTAGAGCTAGCGCAACAGCAGATGATGCTCGCGAAGGTTTGATGAAACTGCTAGAGATTGATGACCTGCAGGCAAGAGCAATTTTGAACATGCAGCTAAGACAGCTTGCTGCTCTTGAGCGTCAGAAGATTATTGATGAAGCTGCTGAACTAGAAGCACTGATTGTTGAATACAAGGCAATCATCGCTGATCCACAGAGACAGCGCTCAATTGTTGCTGAAGAACTCGAAGATGTTGTTAAGCGTCACGGTGACGACAGAAGAACAATCATTCTTCCTGGTGAAGATGGTGTTACTGATCTTGATCTAATCCCTGAAGAGGAAATGGTTATCACCATTACTCGCGGTGGATACATCAAGCGCACCAAGAGCGATAACTACAGATCACAGCACCGCGGTGGTAAGGGTGTTAAGGGTGCAAGCCTTCGAGCTGACGATGTTGTTGAACACTTCTTTGTGACCACAACTCACCACTATCTACTCTTCTTCACAAACAAGGGAAGAGTTTATAGAACTAAGGCTTACGAAGTTCAAGAAGCTGGAAGAGATGCGAAGGGTCAGCACGTAGCTAACCTTCTTGCTCTTCAACCAGATGAGAAGATCGCACAGGTTCTAGATATCCGTGATTACCAGCAAGCTGAATACTTAGTGATTGCAACTAAGTCAGGTCTAGTCAAGAAGACAACCCTTGAGGCATATGACACTTCTCGTAGCGGTGGTGTTATCGCCATCAAACTTCGTGAAGAGGACGAAGTAGTTTCAGCTCTATTGGTCAATCAGAGCGATGATCTACTTCTCGTTTCCAACAAGGGCATGTCAATCCGCTTCTCAGCTAGCGATGAATCACTTCGCCCGATGGGAAGAGATACCAGTGGAAACATCGGTATGCACTTCCGCCAAGATGACTTCCTGCTTTCAGCAGATGTGATCACAGACAAGGGCTTTGTCTTCGTAGTTACCGAAGGTGGTTTTGCTAAGCGAACAGCAGTTGAGCAGTATCGCATTCAAAACCGTGGTGGTATCGGTATCAAGGTCGCCAAGCTTGAAGAGAAGCGCGGAGACATTGTTGGAGCGCTAATCGTTGAGGAAGACGATGAAGTTCTTATCGTTCTCGCCAGCGGCAAGGTAGTTAGGTCTGCTGTCAGCGAGGTTCCGGCTAGAGGCCGCGACACCATGGGTGTTGTTTTTGCCCGTTTCGATGACGAAGATTCAGTACTAGGGTTGGCTAAGAACAGTGAAAGAAACTTGGAGAGCATTGAAACAGGTGCTGTTGAGACCGTAGTTGAAGAGCAAGGAGAGTAAATGGGCGTATTTTCTCGCAAGGCAGGTAGAGCTGAGTCATCTTCAGCAAAGCCGGTAAACCTGAAGCTAATCAAGATCAACTTCTGGTCAGCGGTTAGATTCTCATTCGTTTTGAACGTAGCACTGGGTATTGGGCTAGTAATCGCCCTAACGACCCTGTTCTTGATCCTCAACGCAGCAGGCTTTAGTGCACTACTAAAGCAATACATCGACATGGAGATAACACTGCCGACAGTGCTCTCAATCTCGCTAGGCATCGCGGTTTTCATGATTCTGGTAGGCACCATCCTGGCCGGAATCTGGGCTGCAATTTTCAACATTGTGGCCCGAATCATTGGTGGAGTCTCTGTAGGCTTTACTAATAACAATCAGCAGTAAACTTCTTCAGTTTGAGCCTTGGCTCTATATCGGGTAAGGTTAGATTTGCTCTACGGGCCTATAGCTCAGGTGGTTAGAGCGCTTCACTGATAATGAAGAGGTCGGAGGTTCAAGTCCTCCTAGGCCCACCAGGAAGCACTCTCAACCGAGTGGGCTTCCGAATGGGGACTTAGCTCAGTTGGTAGAGCACCTGCTTTGCAAGCAGGGGGTCAGGGGTTCGACCCCCCTAGTCTCCACTCAAGTGGAAAGTCCAGTCAGAAATGGCTGGTCTTTTCATTTAATGGCCACATGAAATTGAAAGTTTATTGTGAGGGTTAGTTTCTTGTGGCGTGTTGGGAACGCGCTAAGAATGAAACTAAACAGCCGGGCGCTAAAGTATTGGTGATAAGGATGTCCGGAAGGGAAAAAAGTGAAGATTCTTAAAGCGATTGCATTCATTTCATTATGTTCATTATCGTTGGCAGGCTGTGCGTCAGTTCCCGGCCCCATGACTTCGGCCGAAGCAAAGAAAGCTCTGGATGGCGTTAAAACTCCAGACACCATCAAGGAGTTTAAGATTGTCCCAGCCGAAGGAGGCGACAGTGAAGAAAGCAATGAATACTACGAGTCCTATGATGCCTCGTCGATATGCAACTCGGTTGCGGAAATCGGACAACTAACGTACCAGGCCGGCTACGAACTAAAAAACAAACAAGCTCTGCCGCCAGAACTCCGATCCTTTGCTGTTAGGAAGGGAATCAAGTTTGAACCAATAGAAGATTCCGACAGTGAATATGTTAACTTCCACGTCGCATTGCTATCCTTCGATGAGGCCAGTACAGCAGCAAGTTTCGCGTCCGAACTTAAAGAAGCAGTCGAGCCTTGCGGCGATGTTTCAGGTGAATATCAAAGCAGAGCGACTCTAAAGTTCTCGAGTTTGGATGGACCAAACGACTTCAGCCATAAAGTTCGTGAGACTTGGTCTATGTTCGAGACGGAATTTGTTACCGATGCAACAGACTATCTCGTTCAAAAAGGTGCGCTAATTGCACTGGTGCATGTTGGGGCATCTGAGGATGGTTTGGAATACTATGGCATATCGACCGACACTGTGGATCAAACCGCCAAGGACATAATTAACCAGGTTCTGCCATAGGCTTTATAGCTTCTAGGCGCTTCGGGAACTTGATTGTAGAGAGCATCCTCATTAATTGAGAGCGATTAGGATCTGTCGCTGGAGCCAAGTTAGAAAGTACTAACCAAGAACTCATGACGCGTGACAATCATCACTAAGGACAGCCAGGAAACCGAATAAAGTACTTGCCGTTGCAAAACAGGGCATTCATTCCTCCAGCCTCGATATCCCAATCTGTTGACGGCGGCAAAGTTAGCAGTAGTCGATGATACTCGAAAGCCCGTGCGCTTTACTACAGATCTAGCTACAGTGTTCATTTAGAAATTTAGCCACGATGTAGACTGACTGGGAACACAAACATTATCTACCACTCGCAAGGGGTATGACTTTGAAAACCATAAAAGTTCATGTTGTTTTGGTTGCATTATTGACGCTAGTTCTATCTGGATGTTCAAATTCAACACTTCCAAGCTCCACACCGAGCCTCGATGATTCCAGCTACGAAGAGTACACGCCCGAACCAACACTTACTGCGCAGGATATTGTCAGTGCCACTCGCAAGACTTTCTCTTGGAACCGAAACGGTGATTGCGCTAACATTTATGATTCTCTATACCTATCCTTTACGTTAACGAACATTTCTGGAAAGTCGATAGATGCCATCGAACTTGAGGCAGTGATATCAGACGAATTTGACGATTCTCTGAAAACCGTGAGCATGCAGTCGAGTAAAACCTTTGCCAAGGGTAAAAAACTTGTGGTTGGTAGCACAGGCACTAAGTGTTTTAAGTTAAACAATTACGACGATGGAGATAACACAATTCTCAACTGGTCGAGCGGAGACCAAGGGAATCTAACGCTTAACCTAAATCGTGTGAAGTTTGTTGACGGGACAGTTGAAAACTACTACGGCGATCAAATCTACGAAGAAAGCTTCACAGTGCAATAAATTGGCAATAGGAACTCAGATTGGAAAGAGGAAATCGTGGCAGCTCTAAGAAAGATTTCTTTTCTTGTTATAACAATTGCAGCAGTATCTTTGTCGAGCTGCTCATCTCCAACTGCCACACCGTCGACTAGCCCGTCACCATCGGTAACACCAACCGCTACGCCTACAGATACTTTTGAAAGTGAAATCCTTCTAGCGAATAGCGCTATTGAAGAAGAATTCCTCAGCGCAGCTCTCGACAGCTGTGAACTAACAAAGACTCAGTCACTCTCGCTTTACTCATCCGAGGGAGACACTTCAAACGTGACCTACTTCAGACCTGTAGAGACCGAGAATCTACTATTCCCAGAGAACCAAATCAGTGAAGGTAGCACTGGTGAGGAGATCCCAGATATTTATAACAACAACCTGCCTTCACTATTTGATCCATGTCTTCTTGAGGAACAGGCCGCGTTGGCAGAAGACCCTAATGCCGAACTTCTTGAACATTCAGTCGAAAAGATTAGCGCTAATAGGTACGCCTGGTCTCAACATCAAGGTGGAGCGAATCTAGAGACCATGTATTACGACGTCACGGATGGTCTAATTACCGGCTACTCAAAAGAAAACGGTTCAGCGGTTAAGACCGAAGTTGCGTACACTGAATTCTCTGGAGACCTAGCCGACTACTTTATGCAGGCTTACGGTTTCTAAACAAGCACTAACAACGATGACGAAATCATCACTAAGGATATCCATGAGACTGAATAAAGTATTTGCTGTTGCTGCAATGACACTTCTGGTCGCTGGATGTTCAAGCCCAAACCCAAAGCCAAGCCCCACCCCAACCCCAACAGTTACCAAAACCCAAGCTCAAATCGAAAAAGAGTTCCTCAAGATTGCGGATGATTCATGCAAAAGGGCGCAGAAGGACGATGTTCTAGAGCGCATGACTAACAATGCTCCAGAACGAATCATTGTGCTATCAAGAGATCACGCATACAAGGATTACAGCGCTGTCTATGTAAACAACAAAGGTGAAGCTCAAGTGATATATGAGCTTGAACTCACTGTTTGTGGTCCTAGCTACCTAATCTCAATGCAGGAGGAAGCTGGTCACGATAACTCTGGTGACTATGAGCACCACATCAAGCTAAACAAAGATGGCACATACTCTTGGTCTGAGCACATTCCTGGTGAAGTTGAAGGTGTTCTCTCAACAAACATATTCACTGTTGAAGACGGATACATAGTCGCATCTAAGTCCGAAAATCCTGCTTACGACAGAACCATTGAGTATGGACCAATTACAGGCGATGATCTACAAGTTCTAAAGGACGCAGTAGACGCTGAGCTTGTATCCCTAGAGGAATAGTTTTAGCGTGGCGACGGAATATTCCGCGTCACCGCATCCCTAAACACTGACCTCAAGATAAGAGCAGCGGATAGGACAATGAGACCACAGATCAAGATTGTGGCTCTGATTCCGAATGCGGATGCAGCCAAACCGATTAGTGGAGAACCAATTGGTGTTCCACCCATGAAGATCAAAAGATAAATACCCATCACTCTGCCTCTAATGGCGTTATCGGTGTTGCTCTGCACATAGGTGTTGGCAGAGATAAGAGTTAGCAAAACAGTTGCACCGAGTATTGGTAGAAACAATCCGTAAATCCAATAGGTCGGCAAGTATGCAGATGCCATCAGTAGTGCTCCAAAGAGTGAAGCCCCAAACATCACATTTCTTGTATTGCGATGTTTCTCTAGTCGAGCAGCAACAAGTGCACCGGTAAGGGAACCAACTGCAAGCACACTTCCAAGAACACCGAACTCTCTCGAGCCCATACCAAATTCATTAGTTGACATTAGGGCGATAAAGATTTGAAAGTTCAAGCCGAAAGTGGTGGTGAAGAAAACAGTCAGCATTACCAACAAGAGATCTGGTCGCTTTAGAACATATTCAAAAGCTTCTTTGAGCTTGTTTTCTCTGTTTGGCTTTGATGAGATGTGTAGATCTTTATCTCTAATTACAGAGAGTGTGACAACCATCACAACATAGGTTGCTGTGTTCAGTAAGAATGAAGGACCGGTGCCGAAATGGTAAATCAGGAATCCACTGAGTGCAGGACCAATTAGTCTTCCAGCATTGAAGTTTGCTGAGTTGAGGCTAACCGCATTTGCTAAATCGTCTTTACCAACTAGTTCACTTGTGAAGCTAACTCGAATCGGTGAATCTATGGCTGTAAAGATTCCAAGCAGTAGTGCTAGGGCAAACACGTGCCACAGAACAACAGAACCTGTAACTACAAGAATTCCTAGAATCACAGAAGCGAATCCTGCACCTAGGTTTGTCAGCAACAACAACTTTCGCTTGTTGAATCGATCTGCGAGTAAACCGCCATAGAGACTTAGCAGCATGGCTGGGAGAAATTGCAGAGCCGTGACGATACCCAAGGTAGTTGCATCGTTGTTGGTTAGTTCTAGCACTAGCCAGTCTTGAGCTACGCGTTGAGTCCAGGTACCAATGTTTGATAAAGCGTTAGCTGGATAGAGTATCCGGAAATTGCGATGCTTGAAGGAGCGCAATGAGTTAGAGGACACTAAACAAATCTACCTTGCGCTAGTTTTATTACATGAAACTAAGACAGATTGCTCTCGGTTGTGAAGACCTAGCTAGAGCACAAGATTTCTATACTCGACTACTTGGTAAAGACCCCATTGCTGTCTTTGCTCAACCAGGCTTCTGTTTCTTTGACATTGATGGCACCAGGTTGCTTATTGAAATTGGTGGACCTAAGTCCTTGATATACATCGGCGTTGATGATGTCAGAGAGACCGTGATCTCACTCAAAGAGCGAGGCTTCTCGATCCACACTGAGCCACACATCGTTTTCCCTGACGCAGGCGGTCTCTTTGATCACCCAGGCAACGAGTGGTTAGCGTTTATTGAGGATTCTGAGGGTAACTTGGTGGGCCTTATGTCTCGGGAGAGAAGCTAGTAGTCATCTGGCTTATCAGGCATCTGGCGCATAGTTCTAAGTGGCGAGAAGAACACAAAGCCAGCGCAGAAGAGCCCAAAAATACAGCCAATCCAAATAGTTGGAAATACTCCAAAGACAGTTCCTAGAACACCTGAGATCAAAGCACCGATTGGCATTGAACCCCAGACCATGAACCTAATGGAAGCATTCATTCGGCCTAGTAAGTGTTCGGGGCAGAGTCTTTGTCTAGCTGTCACCTGAGTGATGTTGTATGTGAGGGCAAAGAAAGAAGTAAAGAAAGCCTGTCCTGCGAGAGGAACAAGAGACCATTCGCGGGGAATGTACCAAGCCAGTGGGATTAGGAACTGGACAGCACCTGAAAGAAGTGCTGACCAAACAACTAGCGGGCCTTCACCAACAAGCTTGATAAGTCTTGGTGTAGCAGTTGCGCCAATTAGTCCTCCGATAGATCCGATTGACATCAAGATTCCAAAGCTTGTCACACTTAGATTCAGGTTCTCTGGGCTTAGTAGGTAGAGGGCGAACATAGTTCCAACCACAGTTCCAAAGAGATTTGAAGTTGAGGTTGTGAAAGAGATAGCCCTGATTAGTTTTTGGTTCCAGACAAACTTCAAACCTTCCGCAATCTCAGTCTTTAGAGGTTTGCGATCTTCTTTAGGCTTTGGTTGTTCCCTATCTTTGATAAACCAAAGAGATAAAGCGGAGATAAAGAAGCTGACTGCATCAAAAATCAATATGACAGGTGCTTTGAAAATGTTTAGTAACGCTCCAACAATTCCAGGACCAGCGATACCCGAAATCTGACTAGAAGTTTCTAATCTTGCGTTACCAATACCAATGTATTCCTTAGGTAACAGGATTGGAATGTATGACTGATATGAAACATCAAAGAAGACTGTTGCGATGCTGAGCACAGCACCAATAACTATCAGGTGATAAATGTTTAGAACACCTAGCATCCAAAGGATTGGAATTACAGCCACCGCAACCATACGGACAAGGTCAGCAACCAACATAACCTTGCGTTTCACCCAGCGGTCAACTAGCGCGCCAGCTAAGAGCCCAAACACCAAAAATGCTGAAGTGTCGGCTGCGTTTAGTAGCCCCATCTCAAATTCATTTGCATGAAGATACGTAACGGCTAGAACTGGAAAAGCTAAACCAGATATTTGAGATCCGATTACAGAGACTGATTGGCCAATCCAAAGTTTTAGAAAACCAGGTTGACGCAGCAGAGTGTTTTGTTTATCCACCAGTTAAAACTAACAACCGCACCCCTTAGAGGCGTGCGGTTGTCATTAGTTCGTTGTAATTACTTCTTAGCAGCACGCTGTCTGCTTAGACCAATACCAAATGCTCCAGCAGCGGCAATTAGAACACCAAGAGCTGCAAGAGTGTTTGAAGAACTGTCTGAACCATTTGAACCACCGGCTGATGTTAGTTCAACATCATTTCTCATCTCAGGAACACCGGTCTGGTACATCTCTGCACTAGGTAGAGCTGCATCAGCACAGACTTCCATGTCAACACCGTTTTCATCAGTTACAGTGCCACAACCAAAACTTGGGTCTACTTCTGCATTGATAGGGGTGATACCGACGCCCTTTGCGCAAACATCAACTGAGTTGCCGTCTGCATCGGTCTGAGTCCAACACCCGTTCTCATCAATTGCAGGAGTCTCTTCTGTGTAAAGAGTTGGTTCTGGATCAACAGTTTCACCATCTTCAGCTGTGTATGCGATTGCTTCGACAGGTTCGATTGCAACACACTCGGTCATGCTGTCGCCGTCTTTAGGTTCAAAGCCGACAGCACAAGATAGAGCTTGTGATGCTCCAGCTGATAGACCTGAGAATGCTGTAACAAGCAATCCAGCGATCAGGAACTTTTGTAGTTTCATAAGATACTCCCTTATTAGTTACTTTCAGAATACTCGTGAAATGGAGACAAAACGATATCGGTAGGCTGGGAATACGCCGAGAAGAGAGCAACAATGACTGAACCTAAACTGCTGTGGTACCAAGAATTCAACCAAAGTGCTGGCACAGCACCAGATCCAGATGTTTGGGGTAGAGATCTAGGCGATGGCACTAGCCACGGCATTCCTGGCTGGGGTAATAACGAATTACAGGTTTACACAGACCAAAACGCCTTTATGACTGGTGAATATCTAGAGATTGAAGCCAAGCAGATTACTGATGGTTCTGCCGGAGATGCATACTACGGTCCTGTTCAGTGGACTAGCGCTCGTCTGGTAACCAAGAACAAAGTGCACTTCAAATACGGTCGCATAGCTATCAAAGCTAAGGTGCCAGCAGGAGCTGGGCTATGGCCAGCGTTCTGGATGCTAGGCGAACCGATGGATACTCAAGGCTGGCCTTTAGCTGGTGAGATCGACATCATGGAGTGGGTTGGTAAGGCACCACTAGAGGCACTAGGAACTCTTCATGGTCCTGGATACTTCGGTGACAATGGCTGCGGTGGAAAACTAACCGCTGAAACACCGTTCTCTGATGATTGGCATGAGTTTTCAATCACCTGGAAGCCAAATGAAATCACTTGGTTTGTGGATGATAAACAGTATTTCCAAGCAACACCGGAGAGCGTTGCACCTAACCAGTGGGTTTATGAGCACCCTTACTACCTATTGCTAAATCTTGCAGTTGGTGGAAACCTAGGTGGCCCACTTGCAGCTGATCTACCTTCATCAAACAAATTGTTAGTGGAATACATTCGCGTATATGAGTTTGAAGGGTTTGGAGTGGCAACTTGGATCAACAAGTAGTAGCTCTTTTTATAACTGTTGCACTAGCTAGTGCAGTAGAGATGGTTGAAGCTGCGACTATCGTTCTAGCCCTAGGAGCATCGCGTGGCTGGCGATCAGCAATTCTTGGTTCGATTGTTGCCTTAATAACTCTCGCATTGATAGTCGTTATTGCGGGACCCTCAATACTCTTAGTCCCAATTGAAATCCTCAGACTAGTTGTTGGTGTTCTACTTTTGGTCTTTGGTCTTCAATGGTTGCGAAAAGCAATTCTCAGAGCTAGTGGCTTCAAGGCATTACATGATGAAGAGAAAATCTTCCAAGCTGAATTGGATTCAGCTAAGTCTGCAGATAAAACTAAAATCTTTGCAAACTTGGATAAGTACTCTTTCACTCTTTCACTGAAGACCGTTTTACTTGAAGGCTTTGAAGTAATTTTCATTGTGCTAACTTTTGGTGCTTTGAAAAACGAATTAGTGACTGCAACAACAGCTGCCATAGTAGCTTTGCTCATAGTTGCTGGAGCAGCTCTAGCTATCAGAAAGCCTCTAACAAAGGTTCCAGAAAATACTCTTAAGTTTGTTGTTGGGACAATGGCAACAACGTTTGGAATTTTTTGGGCGACAGAGGGCCTAAAGATCGAATGGCCATATTCAGACTCAACACTAATTCTTATCGCAGCTCTTGTTCTTCTCGCATCGTTTGCATGTATTACTTGGTTAAGAACTAAGACACCTGGTCGCATGGAGAAAGCTTCGAAACCGACTAAACCTGAATCAAAGATGGTTCAAGCCATTAGGAATGCGTTTGGTTTTATTTATGAGCTCGTCATCGGAGATGAATGGATAACCGGTTTCAGTATCTGGTTACTTGTTGCGGTTGCATCAACTGTTTCTATATCAGCTGATGCCTGGTACCTAATACCTGTTTACTTTGTTGTGATTCTCCCTATAGGTTTACGGAAGCAGATCGCCTTTCAGAAGTGATTTGAGGTGGGAACTAACCACAGGAAACCGGATAAACAAATAAAAGCTCAGATCCTATAAAAAACGACTTTTCTGCGATTTTCCACAGAGATTAAGCGTGTTCCCGTTTAAGTGGATAATATCAGTTATGGATGCAAATGCATGGGGCTTGATCAAAGTCAGGTAGTTTTACAAGATGGTAACTAAGCAACAACCCGAACACATCGAATCCGCTTGGAACTGGTTCGTCTCTAAGTATGAGAAGCAGGGATACAGATCCCTAAACCAGTTCGCAATCGCCACAGGGATGCAGAAATCTAGCCTGAGCCGCTATTTCCACCTAGAGAGAGAAATCCCTTCAGGCACTATTGGAAAGCTTTGTAAGGAGCTAAAGGTGTCTCCAGAGGAGCTTCTAAAGGCTGTTGGCGCACTAGGTTGGCCAGCTAAACCTACTCGCTCTCGCAAGTAAAGAGCTATTCCTTATCCTCATCCGCTTCAGGATCTTGATCTAAGTCTGGATCCGAAGTTGAGGGCTCTTCACTTGAATCTTCAGTATCTTTAGGCTCTGGGTCAGTGGACTCGTCCTCTTCAATAAGCAGGTGACGGCCGTTCTCAAGGAATCCCCTCTCGACTTCATCTGAGGCCCAGAGTCTTAGGATGCGTCTCAGTGGATCCTCGTGTATGAGACCTCGGCACTTGGCTTCAAGCTCTTCTTTTGACGTACCCATCTGGAGGATAACGCGCAGAATGCCCGGTTCCCGCAGCTCAAAGGCTGTAACGGTTGGGCCCTTCATGGCCAGTATTTCAATCTTCAATCTGCCCCCATTGGGATCGGCGGTAAATATCCCCGAAGGGGAACATCTCAAACATTTTATGACCCCCTTCCGACATTTACTCTAAAGCAGCCGTATTTAAGCCCATATTCGGACATGCGAGAATAGAGGCATGACTAAACACACTCACGTAGCTACCCTGCACACCAACCACGGCGCGATTAAGGTCAACCTATTCGGTAACCACGCCCCTAAGACTGTTGAGAACTTCATTGGCCTAGCCGATGGTTCAAAAGACTGGACTCACCCTAGAACTGGTGCCAAACACACCGGCACCCCGCTTTACCAGGGTGTCATCTTCCACCGTATTATTCCTAACTTCATGATCCAAGGTGGAGACCCAACTGGAACTGGAATGGGTGGCCCAGGTTACAACTTCGGAGATGAGATCAGCGAAGAGAACTTCAACGACCCATACAAGCTAGCAATGGCTAACGCAGGTCCCGGCACCAACGGTTCACAGTTCTTCATCACTGTTGCCCCAACAACTTGGCTTTACGGAAAGCACACCGTGTTTGGTGAAGTAGCTGACGAAGTTTCTAGAGGAGTAGTTGATCAGATTGCTGCAGTTGCAACTGGTCAGAACGACAAGCCTCTAGAAGATGTTGTTATCGAATCAGTAACCATCGAAGCTGCTGCATAACTAAGTGAGCGAAATCACAACCTGTTATAGACACCCCGATCGAGAGACCGGGGTGTCTTGCCAGCGCTGTGACAAATACATTTGTGTTTCATGTTCAACACCGGGTGCTGTTGGTTTCCTCTGTCCTGATGATGCTAAAGAACGTGTAAAGATTCATCGTCCAACTTTTGCTAAGTCACCTTTTCAAGCAGCACCGGTAACAATCACACTGATTGCAATCAATGTGATTGTTTATCTGGGACAAATACTTGTCCCAGGTTTTACTAATTCACTCTTTTACGCGAACGTAGGACCTAACTACGAAGCTGGAAGTATTCTTCGTGTCTTCACTGCTGGCTTTGCCCACTCAGAATCACAAATAACTCACATTCTCTTCAACATGTATTCGCTATTTGTTTTAGGAACAATCATTGAACCAATGATTGGAAAGTTGAGATTTACTCTTCTCTATGTGCTTTCCATCTTCGGTGGTGGACTTGGAGTTCTCTACCTAGCTGAATTCGGAACAAGCGTTGTTGGTGCCAGCGGAGCTATCTTCGGTTTGATGGGTGCATATCTTGTATTACTTCGTGCACTAAAGCTTGATGCAAGTCAGATGTATGTGTTGATTGGTATAAACCTTGTGATTGGTTTCTTACCTGGCATTGCGTGGCAGGCTCACGTCGGTGGATTAATTGTTGGCGGCGCAATCGCGTTAATTTACGCAAGCACCAGAAGACGTGAGAAACAACCTCAGCAAACAGCTTTGATTATTGGGCTAGTTCTATTTCTAGGTGCTCTTTGGGTTCTCGGAAACGAGAACCTGGTGTTGATGTAATTACTTCCAGCGAGTTAGGAAGCCGAAACCAACCATCATCAGACCGAAGCCAACGATGATGTTTCCTGGACCGATATCGAACGGAGTTCCTGCACCTAGCGGGAATAGGGTCTGCGAGATGTAGTAAACCATGATCCAGATGAGACCGATGATCATGAGGGTCAAAGTCACTGGAAGGAACCAAGCTGGGTTAGCACCGTCTGACTTCTTGGCTACCTTGGCTGAGTCTGGAACCTCAGGCTTGGCTGGACGCTTACGTAGGTTAGTGGTTTTCTTC
>Ga0209400_1002071_pt1 | contig 15499 bp, 16 predicted proteins | sample M_130807_EF_Meta_FD_187313 | JGI IMG/M metagenome (GOLD analysis project Ga0209400, IMG submission 187313) | Freshwater microbial communities from Lake Montjoie, Canada to study carbon cycling - M_130807_EF_MetaG (SPAdes) (version 2) | ecosystem: Environmental > Aquatic > Freshwater > Lake... | reverse complement strand
CCACGCCGCGCGCATGCGCACCCGCACCCGCGATGCCTTCACGGTGCCGCTGACGATCCGCGTGCCCGTGGGCGGCGGCATCCATGCGCCCGAGCTGCACAGCGACTCCCCCGAGGCGATCTACGCCCACACCCCCGGCCTGAAGGTGGTGATGCCGAGCTCGCCGTACGACGCCAAGGGCCTGCTGATCGCGGCCATCCGCGACCCGGACCCGGTGATCTACTTCGAGCCCAAGCGCATCTACCGCGCGTTCCGCGAGGAGGTCCCCGAGGACGAGTACGTGCTGCCGATCGGCAAGGCGCGCACCGTGTGCGAGGGCACCGAGCTCACCGTGGTGAGCTGGGGCGCGAGCGTCGTCCAGTGCATGCAGGCGATCGAGAAGAGCGGCAAGTCCATCGAGCTCATCGACCTGCGCACCATCTACCCGTTCGACATCGACGCGGTGGAGGCGAGCGTGAGCAAGACCGGCCGCTGCGTGGTGGTGCACGAGGCACCGCTCACCTGCGGCTTCGGCGCCGAGATCAGCGCGCGCATCATGGAGCGCTGCTTCCTGCACCTCGAGGCCCCCGTGCAGCGCGTGGCGGGCTTCGACACGATCATGCCGTACTACAAGCTGGAACTCGACTACATGCCCGATGCAGCGCGCATCGGCCGTGCGATCGACGACGTGATGGCGTACTGACCGACCGCTGAGGGAACCACCATGGCCGGAATCAAGCAGCCGAGCGACAAGAGCCACTTCCTCCTTCCCGACCTGGGTGAAGGCCTCGCCGAGGCCGAGCTCATCAGCTGGAAGGTGAAGGCCGGCGAGACCGTCAAGGAGAGCCAGACGCTCGCCGAGATGCAGACCGACAAGGCGCTGGTGGAGGTCCCGTCCCCGTGGGCCGGCACCGTCAGCGAGATCTGCGGCAAGCCGGGCGACATCATCAAGGTCGGCGCGGTGCTCGTGCGCTACGGCACGGCGGGTGCGGCGGCGGCGAAGCCCGCGGCGGCTGCGCCGTTCGCGGCCACCACGCCCCAGAGCAACGGCTCCGGCGCGGCCTGCCTCTCGAGCCAGGTTGCCGCAGGCGCCGCCACCGAGGACCAGGGCACCGTGGTCGGCACCATGAGCGGCACGCTCACGGTCAGCGATCGCTTCGCGCGCCGTGCCCCCGAGGCCGCCACCGTGGCCCGTGACGGCAAGGCGCTCGCCACGCCCGCGGTGCGCCGCATCGCACGCGAGCTCGGCGTGGACATCCAGCGCGTGCCCGGCAGCGGCCGCGGTGGTCGCGTGACGGCATCGGACATCGAGGGCTTCGTCGGCGCAGGCACGGCGGCCCCGGCGGCAGGCGGCTTCGCGCCGCGCTCTGCCGCGATTGCCCCCGGCAGCGTGTACATCGACCAGCAGGGCGTCACGCAGCGCGTGCCGTTCCGCGGCGTGCGCCGCAAGATCGCCGAGAGCCTCGACCGCAGCGTGCGCACCACCGTGCACTTCACGGTGGTCGACGAGGCGGACGTGACCGCGCTCGACGCCAAGCGCAAGGAGTACAGCAAGGTCACCGGCCAGAAGCTGAGCATGCTGCCCTTCATCATGGCAGCCATCTGCAAGGCGCTGAAGAAGCACCCGACGCTGAACGCCATCACCGACGACGCCAACAACGAGATCCTGGTGAAGGGCCCCGTGAACATCGGCTGCGCCGTCGACACCGACAGCGGCCTGATGGTGCCCGTCATCAAGGACGCGCACGCGAAGAGCCCGGTGGAGCTCGCCAACGAGGTCAAGCGCCTGGCCGCGGCCTGCAAGGACCGCAGCATCAAGCGCGAGGAATCGATGGGTGGCACGTTCACCATCTCGAACGTGGGCAGCTACGGCGGTATGTTCGCCACGCCCATCATCAACTACCCGGAGGTGGCCATCCTGGCCGCCGGCCGCGCCAAGGAGCGCGTGATGGTGAAGGATGGCCGGTTCTACGCCGGCCTGGCGCTGCCGCTCTCCCTCAGCTGCGACCACCGCGTGGTGGACGGGGCGGAGGGCGCACGGTTCCTGAACACTGTCGTGGGGCTGCTTGAGAACCCCGAAAACCTGATCTGAATTTCACTCCGAATTCTTCAACCGGGCCGTTTGGTCGGCCGATCAACTCCATCCGGAAACAACCATGAACTCCATCGCCACCGAACTCCTGCAGAAGATCGAATCCAAGACCGCCACCGTGGGCATCGTCGGCCTCGGCTACGTCGGCCTGCCGCTCTCGCACGCCTGCCTCAAGGCCGGCTACAAGGTCGTCGGCTTCGACATCGACCAGCGCAAGATCGACTGCATCAAGTCGGGCAAGCCGTACATCCACCACCTCGGCCAGGAATTCTTCGACTACGTCAAGGGCAACGCGGGCTTCCTCGGCACCGCCAACCCCGAGGACCTGAAGAAGGCCGACGCGATCCTGATCTGCGTGCCGACGCCGCTCGGCCACCACAAGGAGCCGGACCTGTCGTTCGTGCTCGACTCCACGCGGCTCATCGCGAAGGTCCTCCGCAAGGGCCAGCTGGTCTCCCTCGAGAGCACCACCTATCCCGGCACCACCCGTGACGAGATGGGCCCGATACTGGACGCCACCGGCCTGAAGCGCAACGAGGACTACTTCCTGGCGTACAGCCCCGAGCGCGAGGACCCGGGCAACCCGAACTTCTCGGCGTCCGTCATCCCCAAGCTCGTGGGCGGCACCGACGAGGCCTCCGGCAAGCTGGCCTACGCGCTCTACAGCCGCGTGGTGAGCAAGGCGCACTTCGTCTCCAGCGCCGAGGTGGCCGAGACCGCGAAGCTCCTCGAGAACATCTTCCGCGCCGTGAACATCGCCCTCGTCAACGAGATGAAGACGGTGCTCACCGACATGAACATCGACGTGTGGGAAGTGGTCGCCGCGGCAAGCACCAAGCCGTTCGGCTTCATGCCCTTCTACCCGGGCCCGGGCCTCGGCGGACACTGCATCCCGATCGACCCCTTCTACCTGACGTGGAAGGCGAAGGAAGTGGGCCGCACCACGCGCTTCATCGAGCTCGCCGGCGAGGTCAACACGGCCATGCCGCACTACGTGGTGGACCGCACCCAGGCCGCGCTCAACGACGACACGAAGAGCATGAAGGGCTCGAAGATCCTGGTGATCGGCGTGGCCTACAAGAAGAACATCGACGACTCGCGCGAGAGCCCGAGCGCCGAGATCATCGAGCTCCTGCGCGACCGCGGCGCCGAGGTCAGCTACCACGACCCGCACATCCCGACGTACCCCTCGATGCGCAAGTACCGCATCGACCTGAAGAGCGTCGAGCTGAGCGAGGCAACCCTGAAGGCCACCGACTGCGTGCTGATCCTCACGGACCACGACGCGGTGAAGTACGCCGACATCGCCAAGCACGCGAAGCTGGTGGTCGACACCCGCAACGCCATGGCGAGCGTCCCGGCCGGCACCGGCAAGGCGCGCATCGTCAAGAGCTGAGCAGGCGAACATGACCGACCGACTCGCAACGTCCACCTGGAAAGTCCTTCGAGCAGGAGGCTTCCGCCTGGACGGTGGCGGCATGTTCGGGCTCATCCCGCGCACCATGTGGTCGCGCTGGATGCCGCCGGACGCCGACAACCGCATCGGCCTCTCGATGAACTGCGTGCTGATCGAGCGCGCGGGCGAGGGTGGCGGCGGCCGCGTGCGGCGCACGCTGGTGGAGACCGGCGCCGGCGGGAAGTGGACGCCCAAGGAAGAGGCCATCTACGAGTTCCAGCGTGCCGCCGACGGGCGCATCCGCACCGTCGAGCACGCGCTGGCGGAGATCGGCGTCGACCCGTCGTCGATCGATGACGTGGTGGTCACGCACCTGCACTTCGACCACGCCGGTGGCCTCACGCGCCTCGCGGCGGACGGAACGCCCGAGCTGGTGTTCCCCAAGGCAAAGATCCACTTCCAGCGCCAGGAGTGGAGCGACGCGCTCGCCAACCGCAGCACCATGACGCGCACCTACCTGCGCAACCACCTCGATCCGATCGCGGACCGGGTGGAACTGCACCAGGGCGAGGCCGAGGTGGTTGCCGGTGTCCGCGTGATGCCGGCCCCTGGCCACACCTGGGGGCACCAGGTGGTGGTGTGGCGTGATGCGCAGGGCACCTGCTGCTACACGGGCGACGTGATGCCCACGGTCCACCACGCGCACCTTTCGGCGAGCCTCGGCTACGACGTGCTGCCCTACCAGACCATGCTGACCAAGCGTGCGCTCCTGGAACTGGCGGACCGGGAGCGGTGGAGGCTGGTGCTCGACCACGAATCCGGCGATTGCGTCGTGCAGCGCGGGACAGCGGGCTGACCGCGGTATCCTGCGGCGGACCGTGACACCGCAGGTGCCACGGACGACGCGCCGGCGAGGCGCGCACCGCCGCAGACCCGGAGAGCACCCATGCCCCGCAGATCGCTCCGTCCCCTCGTGTTCCTCAACGCCGGACTCCTCGTCGCGCTCGCGACGGTGACGCTGATGCCCTCGGCGTTCGCGCAGCTCCGTCCGCGTTCCACCTACACCATGGTCGGCGGCACGGTGAACGGCATCGTGCAGGGCGTCGTCTACATCGCCGACGAGACCACCAACGAGGTGGTTGCCGTCAGCTGGTACGAGAACCAGAAGCGACTCGTCGGCATGGGCTACCGCAACATGACTGCGGATGCAATGCAGGCCGCCAAGAATCGCTGAACCAGCCGAACACCAAAGGACCATCCATGGACACCCACACTTCCGAATCCACCGCGAACGCCGGCGCCGCGCGCCGCGCTGCGCGCATCGCCACTCCCGCGGCCCTCCTCTGGGCCAGCGCGTTCCTGCTTGCTGCGCTCACCATCGTGCAGGCTGGTCGCCTGCCGATCAACGCTGCCTACGCCAGCGCTGCCAACCAGGGCGGCCAGGGCATGAGCGTGATCACGCAGAACACGGGCCTTGGCCCGGACACGAAGCCCTACGAGGCGCTCTGGGTCCTCGACAGCCGCGGCGAGATGCTCTTCATCTACTACATCGAGAATGCCAACGCCGGCGAGAAGGCACTCCTCCTCCGCCAGGCGATGCCGGTGACGGAGCTCTTCCGCCTCGCACGCGGTGGCTGACCGGCCGATGCGCGCCGTCGACGCCATCATGGCGGCGCGCCGCGCCGACTCGTTCGCGAAGCGATCCATCAAGGGTTCTTCCAAGCAGCACGCCCTTCGGCGTGCTGTTTCCATGCTGGACCTGACAACGCTCGAGGGCAAGGACACGGAAGGCAAGGTCCGGGGGCTCTGCAGCAAGGCGATCAGCCCCGTCGACGTGCCTGCGGGCCGGCCGCCCCTTGACCCACCCGTCCCGCACGTGGCCGCGGTGTGCGTCTATCCGACCATGGTGCCCGTGGCCAAGGAAGCGCTGGCCGGAAGCGGCGTGAACGTTGCTGCCGTGGCCACCGGGTTTCCGAGCGGGCAATATCCGCTCGACGTCCGGCTGCGCGACTGCGCGGATGCCATCGCCGCCGGTGCCGACGAGATCGACATGGTGATCAGCCGCGGGCTGTTCCTCTCGGGCCGTTATGACGAGGTGATGCGCGAGATCCGCGAGACCCGCGCCCTCTGCGCGCAGCCGCCGAAGGGCGTTCCTGCGCACCTCAAAATTATCCTGGAGACCGGCGAGCTGGAGACGCTCGACAACGTGCGGCACGCGAGCGACCTGGCCATCGAGGCGGCATGCACCGTGCCCGGCATCGGTGCGCCGAAGGATGGCGAGGTGTTCATCAAGACCTCCACCGGCAAGGTGCAGCCCGCAGCCACCATGCCCGTCACGCTCGTCATGCTCGAGGCCATCCGGGACCACTTCCTGGCCACCGGCGTCCGCATCGGCATGAAGCCTGCCGGCGGCATCCGCACCGCGAAGCAGGCCATCGCCTACCTGGTGATGGTGAAGGAGACGCTCGGCGACGAGTGGCTCTCGCCGCACCTCTTCCGCTTCGGTGCAAGTGCGCTTGCCAATGACATTGCGCGCCAGCTCCTGCGCATCCAGGGCGGCGGCTACATGGCGGGATACGACGTCACCGACGCGTGAGTGCCGGCGGCGCGTCGCGCGCCGTGTGATTGGCACCCGCTTTGCGCCCGCTTCGCGCCAGGGGTCGCTTCGACTCATTGCAGTCACTTCCCGCGCTTCTCCCAGAACGCACGCAGCATGCGGGAGAACTCGTCACCTTCGGCCGCCGCGGCGCTCGCGAGCGCGGTGTGGCGGAAGCGCGCCTCCTCCATCGTTCCATCCAGTTCGTTGAGCCAGCGCTTGGTGGCGCGGAGTGCCTGCGGGCCCTTCTGCAGGATGTTGGCCACAAAGGTGTCGCATTCGCGGTTGAGGGACTCCGGTGTCTCGGAGCAGAACGTGGCCAGTCCGGCGCGCACCGCGGCGTGGCCATCGAGGATGGATCCGCCCAACGTGACGGCGCGCACCGGTCCGGGGCCGGCATTCGCCATCAGCGCAGGGAGCGTCACCGCCGGGCTCACGCCGATGCGGTGGACCGGGTATCCGAGCTGCGAATCCGGCGCCACGTAGACGAAGTCGCAACCGGCAAGCAGGGCGCAACCGCCGGCAAGCGCCGCGCCCCGCACCTCGGCAATCACCGGGATCGGCAGTGCACGCAGCGCACGCACTGCGTGGGACAGTTCCATGACGAAGTGTGACAGGAGCTGCGGTCGATCGACGCACGACGCAAGGTCGAATCCCGATGAGAACGAATGCCCTTCGCCGCGGATGACCACCACGTCCGCGCCGCCACGGCTTCCGTCGTGCAGCAGCAGGCGATCGTCGGCCGCGAGCGCAGCCACCAGCAGGCGCTGGTGGAGGGCGGCGAACATCGCCTCGCCCATGGCGTTCCGCTTGCCCGGATCGGCAAGGGTGATCTCGAATCGGCGGTCGGAGCAGGAGCTGCGGACGAGCATGGAATGCCTTGATTCCTGACGATTCCGTGCATTTCTACACCGGGTTCGATCTGCGACAATTCGGGACGAATTGCGAACCACGGCCCCGCACGGGCGTAAGAACGGTGCTGGAGCGTATCACCGCATGCGCTTCGGCATTCGTCCTGAAGTCCACACACAGGGCGAAGCGCATGCCCGGGCACGTGCCCGAGGCATGCGTCTTTCAAATGACCCCACGCAGCACCGTCGTCCTTCACCTTGGCCGATGGCGGTGTTGTTTTTGACGGTCACGCGCGTTCTCGGCAGTGCGCGACCACCGTACGGAGCACGGCGCGCGCAGCAGCGAGCAGTTCACGCTCGGTGATCGGCCGCGCCTCCGTCGGGCGGAGCGCGTGCTGCGCCTCGAGCTGTGGAACGTGGACGAATCCGGCGAAGGTCGGTGGCAGGTCGCGGGACGATCGCTCGAGCGAATGGAACATCACTTCGTTGCAGAGGTAGGTGCCGGCGGAGAGCGAGAGGCCGGCCGGGACGCCGGCGGCGCGGACCGCCTCCACGATCGCCCGCACCGGCAGCGTGGCGAATCGTGCATCCGGTGCGCCTTCGACGACCGGGGAATCCTCGGCGAAGGCGCCTGCGTTGTCCGCGATCCGGTAGTCGCGCAGGTTCACCGCCACGCGTTCCACGCTGACCTCGCCGCGCACGTGCGCCTCGCCGAAGTGGATGGCGGCGTCCGCGGGGAAAGCCTCGAGAGCGGCATCGAGCGCTGCGCGGGCGCTGCCCGGCCCGGTGCCGCCGACCACTGGGAGCACCAGCGCCTGGACCTCGATTCCGGGAATCCGTTCGTGCACCAGCGACTCCGCGGCCATGGCCGACGGGTTCACGGGACTGCCGCCGAAGGGCTCGAAACCGGTCACCAGGATGCGGAGCGCGTCGGCCATGGTCCATCGATGCTAGAACTATGCGCATGAGCCTGCTTCCGGCACCGGTATTGGTGGCGAGTTCCCCCGTGGTGGTGGCACTGGTGGCCGCCGTGACCGTGCTGGCGGTGGTGGGCATCTGGCTGATGGCGGTCTACAACGGGCTGGTCACGCGCCGGGTTCGCGTGCAGAACGCCTTCGCGCAGATCGACGTCCAGCTCCGGCGCCGGCATGACCTGGTGCCGAACCTGGTGGCTGCGGTAAAGGGCTACATGCAGCACGAGCGCGCCACGCTGGAGGCGGTGACCGCTGCGCGTGCCGCCGCGGTGACCGCGCAGGCGCGCGTGGGTGCCGCGCCGGGCGACGCTGCGGCCACGGTGGCGCTTGCCAACGCCGAGGGCGCACTGCAGGCAACGCTCGGCCGGCTGATGCTCGTAATGGAGCGCTACCCGGACCTCAAGGCAAGCGGCAATGCGCTCCAGCTCCAGGAGGAGCTGGTCAGCACGGAGAACCGCATCGCCTTCGCGCGCCAGGCGTACAACGACGCGGTCATGACCTACAACACGCGCCTGGCAGTGTTCCCCGACGTGCTGGTGGCGCGCCTCTTCTCGTTCGCCTCGGCGGCGCTGTTCGAGGCCGAGGAATCGGCGCGCGCGCTTCCGAACGTGGACTTCTCCGCACCGCCGGCCCGCTGAGGACGGCAACGAACCATGGACTTCTTCGAAAGCCAGGAACGTGCGAAGCGGAACACCTCGAGGCTGGTGGCAATGTTCGTTGCGGCGCTCCTGGCCACGATGGCAAGCGTGCACGTCCTGCTCACCGTGCTGTTCGCCAAGGGAAACTTCGCCGACGTCCGGATGCTCGGCATCTCGCTTGGCTCCGTGCTGGCGGTGGTGGTGATCGGCATGGCCGTGAAGTTCGCGCAGATGTCGCACGGCGGCCGGGCGGTGGCAGAGGCCATGGGCGGCGTGCAGGTGGACCCCGGGTCGAGCGATCCGGCGGAGCGGCGCATCCTCAATGTGGTGGAGGAGATGGCCATCGCCAGCGGCGTCCGCGTGCCGCCCGTGTTCCTGATCGACGAGCCGTCCATCAACGCGTTCGCCGCGGGAAACGGCCAGGAAGACGCGGTCATCGGCGTGACGCGCGGCTGCATCGAGCAGCTCTCGCGCGACGAGCTCCAGGGAGTGATGGCGCACGAGTTCAGCCACATCTTCCACCGCGACACGCGCCTCAACATGCAGCTGGTGGCCTGGCTCGGCGGGATCTTCGCCATCTCGCTGGTGGGCCGGATCATCATGCGCTCCGCGCTGAGCGCCGGATCGTCGCGGGAGAAGAACGACGGGAAGATGGTGGCGATCGCGCTGGGCGGAGCGGTGTTCCTGATCGGGATCGTCGGCTACTTCTTCGGGCGCATCATCCAGTCCGCGGTCAGCCGGCAGCGTGAGTACCTGGCCGATGCGAGCGCCGTGCAGTACACGCGGAATCCGGACGGGATCGCCGGTGCGCTCGAGAAGATCGCGCACGGTGCAGGGAGCCGCATCGCCGCACCGGCCGCCGCGGAATTCAGCCACTTCTTCTTCGCCAACGGCATGTCCTCGCTGTTCTCCACGCACCCGCCCATCGAGGAGCGGATCGCGCGCATCCGTGGTGCACGCATGGTGTCGGCCGGGGTGGGATCCACCGGCAGTGCGGGGGGCGCGCCCGCCGGGAGTCCATCGCGCCTCGCCGCGTCGCCGGCGGCGCCCGCCCGCATCGATGCCGCCCAGCCGTCGATCGCCGGCATGGTTCCCGCTGCCGCGCTGCATGCCGCGCGTGCCGGCATGGGATCGGTGAACGCGGCCGGGCTGGGCCTTGCCGGCGAGCTGCTGTCCGATGCGCCGGCGGCGGTGCTCGACGCGGCCCGCAATCCGTTCAGCGCGCGCGCCGTGGTGTGCCTGATGCTCCTTTCCGATGATCGCGCCGAGCGCGCCAGGCAGCTTTCGGCGATTGCGGCGGCCGATCCGAAGCTTGCGGAGGCGACGTCATCGCTCGCGGCCGTTGCGGAGATCGCCCCCCGTGAACGAATGCCGATCCTCGAGGTGTGCGCTGCGGCCCTCTCCATGCTCTCGCCTTCCCAGTACTCGCAGTTCCGCACGGCATTGGCCCAGCTGATCGCCGTCGATGGCCAGGTAGATCGCGTGGAGTGGACGGTGCGCGTGCTGCTCCGGCACGCAGTGGAAGGGCGCGGAAGCGCCCCGAGCGGCCTCGGCAAGGCGACCATGCTGGACCTGGCACGCGTGGTGAGCGTGCTTGCCTGGAGCGGTGCCGCCGATGATTCCGCCGCGCGTCATGCCTGGCGTGTGGCCCGCGCCGCGGAACCGGCATTGCCGGAGTCCCCTGACCCGGTGAACGTGTGCACGCTGGATGCGCTCGACGGAGCGCTTCGGGCGTTCGCCGGTGCAACCCCTAGTCTCAAGCGGCGCTTGGTCGATGCGTGCGTGGCGTGCGTCGCCGCCGATGGACAGACCACCGTGGAGGAAGCGGAGCTGCTCCGTGCGGTGTGTGCGTCGATCGGCGCACCGATGCCGCCGGTCCGTCAGGTTGCGTGAAGCGAACCGAAGTGGCGATTCCGCTCAGGCGGCACGGACGCGCCGCACACGCAGGTCGGAACCACGGCTCCATCCATCGAGCGCCTCGCGGAGCTGCATCACCAGTCGATCATCGTCCCACCCGCGGGCAATGCCGGCGATGTCCGGGATGATCACCGATTCGATGGGCGGCATCTCGTCCGCGGCGTTCCACCGCGCAATGGAGCGGAGGGCGGCGTCGATCGCACGGAAGATCATGGGTTCCTTGGCGATGCCGCTCGGCAGCTGCGTGGCCGGCGCCATCACCACGAACGGGAGCGTGAAGTCCCCGCTGGGCATGATCACGGCCTCGCCGACTGGGAGTTCCGCGTCGAACTCGCACGCGATCCGCTCCTGGAGGCTGCGCTGCAGGCGTCGACCGAACCGGCGCGCGAACGCGCCATCGAGTCCGGAATCGAGGTAGCCGAAGCTGTTGGTCGGTGCGATCACCGCATCCGCAATGCAGCCTTCCAGGAGCGGGCCGTCGACGATGGACACTCCCGCGATGTCGCCGAGGAGCGCCCGATAGAGGTTCGCATGGGACGTGACGGGCGATCGCAGCTCGATGCGCGCCAGGCGCACGGCAGGGGTTTCCTGCATGCCGCTGCACCGCTCATCGTTGTCACCTTCGCTGATTCGGTCGCACATTCCCGTTCCCTCCTCATGATTTCGAAGCCCTGGGTGGCGGTCCACACGCGCCACCCAGGGTGCTCAGTCGAGTGTCGCGAACTGCTCGAGCAGTTCATCGTGCTTGTCATGCGTGAGCATCTTGACCTCGTTCATCCCCTTCACCGATCCGGCACTGATCAGGAGGGCGGTCATGCCGAACTCCAGGGCCTCGTTGCCACGTTCGTCTCTGATGAACTTCCAGATGACTTGATTGAACTTCATTGAACTTCCCTCTCGTGGACTACGGTCGAATCCGGCGACCGCCCGTCAAGGCCACGTGAGGGAAATGGGCGGCCTTTGGCAAGAGAGGCGCGGCGTTGACCGAATACGCGGACCACCCGGACCCCGCCCTGGCGGCTCCTGGGCAGGTAATGACGGGTATTCGGCCTGTGCGAGCGTGGTAGTGACCGCCTCAGCGCCGGCGGCGCTTGAAACCGCCGGCAGCGGCGGGTCCGGCGGCCGCTGCAGCCGGGGTCTGGGCCGGAGCCTTGCCGGCCGGTCGGCCGGCCGCGGTGCTCTTTGCCGCGCCGGCCTGGTTCGCCAGTTCCTGGGCCATGCGATTCAGCGTGGCGATGTCGGCAGCAGCCTTCCGGAACTGATCCTCCGGCAATCGTTGGAAATAGGCCGCGGCAAGGCCGGCCTGCTCGTTGAAGCCATCGATGCGCATCTGCCGCGTGGCGGCATCGACCACCAGGGAACGCACGCCGAAGTCCGCGGCCAGCTCCAGGGCCGCCCGCAGGCGCAGGTCGCTTTGGTCGGCTCCCTGCGTGAGGAGTTCCGCCACGTACGCAGCGGCCAGCAGGGACGGATGCTGGTTCGGATCGGTGTGGCGCTTCTGGAGCTCGGCGGTCTGCGCGCGGATCAGGTCGATGTTGTTCACCTTGACGGGCATTTCCACGCCGTTCACGCGGATGCGGCGGCCGTGGACGATCACCAGGCCGGCGGCAAGGGCGCGGCCCTCGCGGATGCCTTCCTCGGTGAAGTGCTCCATGGCGGGGCGGCTGTCGAGGTCCGGGTGCTCGCCCTTCTCCCACTTCACCTGTCGGCCATCGCCCTCGCCCTCAATGCGGCTCGATGCGATGCCCATCTGCCAGAGCGTCCAGAGCGCCGCCTGGATGCGCGGGTCGGTCGTGGGGAGGTTCTGCACCTTCACGCCGGCGTCTGCGATCATCGTCAGCATGCCGGGCAGCGGAATGCCGTCGTGCATGCGGCGGTAGACCTGGCCAGCAAGCCAGTCGAAGGCACCGCGATCCTGGGGGACGAGCTCGACCGGGGCGCTGTTGAGCGTGAAGGTTGGCATGGGGGCGTGGAGGTTACTCCACGCCGCGGAGCGTCACGTTGCGCAGGTTGATGAACGACTCGCCGGGCTTGCTGGCGGCCTTCACGGACACGGCCTGGTGGCCGGCCTTCAGCGGCAGCACGCCCACCTGGACGGTCTTGAAGTCGCCCCAGTCCTTGCGCGGCGGCAGGTTCTGCGTGATCTGCGAGGAGCCGCCGTTGTCGACGTCCACGATGGTGACCTCGAAGTCGCCGCCGCACGTCTCGTTGCACGCGTAGTCCACGGACACCTGGTAGTTGCCGTCCTTCGGCACCACGATGTCCCACGAGGCGGTGCTCGCGGTGTCGCGCCACCAGCCCAGGTTCTGGAAGCGGTCCTCGTACTGGATGCTGCCCGTCACCACGGCTTCCGCCGCCGTGCAGGCGATCAGGCCGAGCGAGTTGGCCTTGACCATGAACGGCTCCACCTGCGGCTTGCCGGCGATGGCGATCTGCACCACGGTGGCATCCGCATCGACGGGCGCGGCGCCGATGTTGGAGACCACGATGCCGTTTGCATCCCGCGTCACGGTCGGCTTGCGGTCCGGTGCGCCGAGCACCGCGGTCACCGGCAGCACCTCGTTGCCGATCCCGGGGAGGCGGAGCGTGCCGTCCTTCGGCCACTCGAAGACCAGCAGGTTGAGTGTGGTGCTCTCGCGCCCGCTCAGCGGGCCGACGCCCTGCGTGATGCGGCCCCACTGGAACTTGCGCGGGAAAGGCGATGCCTCGGTGCCGTGGATGGCGGTGCCGTTCACCTTCATCCACTCGCCCATGCGCTTCAGGCGGTCGATGGATTCCTGCGGGATGGTGCCGTCGCCCTTGGGGCCGACGTTCAGCAGGAAGTTGCCGCCCTTGGAGGCGATGTCGCAGAGCATGCGGATCATCTCCCGCGCGTCCTTCCAGTGGTGGTCGGACGCCTTGAAGCCCCACGTGTCGTTCATGGTCATGCAGGTCTCCCAGTCCTTGCCGGGCATGCCGTTGGGCGGAATGGTCTGCTCGGGCGTGCCGTAGTCGCCGCGGGACTTCTCGTCGGCAGAGAAGCCCTCCATGCCGGCGCGGCCGCTGTCGACGCGGTTGTTGACGATGATCCTCGGCTGCAGGCTGCGCACGAAGTCGTCGGTCTTCTTGCCCCAGTCGTGGTTCCAGGTGCCTTCCCACTCGCCGTCGAACCAGAGGATGCCGATGGGGCCGTACTGCGTCAGGAGCTCCTTGAGCTGCGCCTGCATGTAGTCCACGTAGCGGGGGAACGAGGCGGGATCCACCGGACGCTTGTCCCATTCGCGGCGCGGCTGGTAGTCCGGGTGGTGCCAGTCCATGATCGAGTGGTACCAGCACATGGTGAGGCCATCGGCGCGGACGGCGTCGGAGAGCTCCTTCATGATGTCGCGCTTGAAGGGCGTGGCCATCACGTCGTAGTCGCTGGCCGCGCTGTTCCAGAGCGCGAAGCCGTCATGGTGCTTGGTGGTGATCACCACGTACTGCATGCCCGCGTCGCGCGCGATATCGGCCCACTGCTTGGCGTCGAACTTCACCGGGTTGAACTGGGGGACGAGCGTCTTCTCGTAGGCGATCGGGTCGGCCTTGGCGTTCGTCAGGAGCCATTCGCCGACGCCTGGCCAGTCCTTGCCGTCCCACACCCCGGCGGGCGTCGAGTACAGCCCGAAGTGGATGAACATGCCGAAGCGCGCGGAGCGCCACCACGCCATGCGCGCATCGCGTTCGGCGCGCGTCTCCTTGAACGCCGGCGGCGGTGCATTGACGGCAGAGGATGCGGCGAGCATGGAACCGAGGACGACGGCGGCGGAAGCCGCGGCGAGCGAGGTGCGCATGGGGGGAGGATAGGGGGTCGCGGCGGGGTGGCCGGGGGGAGCGGACTCGAGCGTCGCATGCGGAAACGCCGTGAAGTGCGGTGTGGCCCCGAAGGCGCGCTACGCTCGGCTGCATCGGAGGTGACCGATGGCGAAGCGAGTGCTGATCGTGGCAGGGCCGAACGGGGCGGGGAAGACGACGTATGCACGCGAGGTGCTGGCGTTTGACCGTGAGCTCGAATTCGCGAATGTGGACGAGATCGCGGCGCGGCTGCGCCCCGACGATCCATCGGCCGTGGCCCTCGAGGCGGGCCGAAGGCTCCTGGACTTGATTGATTCGCTCGTCGCCGCAGATCGATCGTTTCTGCTCGAGACGACGCTCTCGGGGCGCACCTACGCCAAGCGGATCCACGGGTGGCGCGCTGCCGGTTACGAGGTGGGATTGACGTTCCTGTCGCTCGCCAGCCCGGACCAGGCCGTCGAGCGTGTCCGTACGCGAATCCGTCATGGTGGCCATGCCGTGCCCGAGGAGGACATCCGACGCCGGTTCTTCTCGGGCGTTGCGAACTTCAGGAATCTGTACGCGCCGATCGTCGATCGGTGGCAGTTCTTTGACTGCAGTTCCGGGATGCGTATCCTCAAGGAGGAGTCGCGATGACGATGACCGCTAGAACCCGCCAAAGCCTCGACGCGCTCATGGACAACGCGCCCGCGCTGCTGCTGGCCGCCGCCGACGCCGCTCGTGCCCGCGCCCGCGAGACGGGTACGCCGATCGTCATCATGCGCGACGGGAAGCTGGTGCACGAATACGACCCACCGCCGCTCGCGGAGGAACTCCGTGGAGAGGCGGGGGACGTGAAGCGGGCGTGAATGGCGCCCCGGGGGCGCGCGTTCAGTGGGGGCAGGTGCCCCAGTTGGCGAGGAGCAAGCCGATGTCTGCGCCGTCAACAGAGCCGTCCCGGTTGATGTCGGACTGTGGAAACACGGAGCCGGTCGGACCCCAGAAGCCCAGCATGATGCCCATGTCGGATCCATTGACAAGTCCGTCACGGTTCAGGTCACCCGTGCATTGGCACGCGTCGGGAATGCCGTTTGCATCATTGTCTGGCGCCCCTGCGATGATTTCGGCGATGTCGGCAATTCCATCACCATTGCAGTCGGGGCAGCTCGCCTCAATGGAAACGTTCTGCGCATCGATATTCATCGCGGAGGAAACGCAGTTCAAGCCACAGAACGCGCTGCTCGAGAGCGAGCATTGAGGCCCACCC
>Ga0209400_1002066_pt1 | contig 15520 bp, 21 predicted proteins | sample M_130807_EF_Meta_FD_187313 | JGI IMG/M metagenome (GOLD analysis project Ga0209400, IMG submission 187313) | Freshwater microbial communities from Lake Montjoie, Canada to study carbon cycling - M_130807_EF_MetaG (SPAdes) (version 2) | ecosystem: Environmental > Aquatic > Freshwater > Lake... | reverse complement strand
AGCAGCAATATGACGGAATTGCGGTCAAAACCGTAACGTCTACCTACCCGCAAGTCATGTTCGTAAACATGACCTACCCCGACATTGACATCTACATCTACCCCAAGCCCACGCGCTTGTTGGAGTTTCACTTCATCAGCGTTGAGGAGTTGTCGCAACCCGCAACATTAGCAACCATTCTTGCTTTCCCTCCGGGATACTTGCGGGCGTTCACCTACAATTTAGCGATGGAGATCGCGCCTGAATTCGGCGTTGAGCCATCAGAGCAGGTCAAACGGATTGCTATGACCAGCAAGCGCAATCTGAAGCGCATCAACAACCCTGACGATGTGATGTCAATGCCTTACGCAATCGTTGCAACGCGCCAGCGGTTCAACGTCTACGCCGGTAACTACTGATGAAAACGCCGATTCTGGGATCGGCGTATGTTGCTCGGAGCATCAACGCCGCTGACAATCGCATGGTCAATCTCTTTCCTGAGATTGTTCCTGAAGGCGGCAAAGAAGCCGCGTTCCTAAACCGTGCTCCCGGTCTGACGCTGCTTTCTACCGTTGGTACTGGCCCAATAAGAGGATTGTGGACGTTCAACGGTGTTGGCTATGTTGTTAGCGGGCTAAGTCTTTACAGCATCAATAGCAGTTACACCGCGACATTTTTGGGTACTGTGTCAGGCACAGGGCCGGTCAGCATGGCTGACAACGGTACGCAACTCTTTATTGCTTGTAACGGCCCAAGCTACATCTACAACTCGCTGACGAACGTATTTGTACAGATCACCGATGTAAATTTTCCCGGCGCAGGGGTTGTTGGTTATCTAGATGGCTACTTTGTATTTATTGAACCCAACACTCAGAAAGTTTGGGTGACTGCGCTATTAGAAGGTACGTCGGTTGATCCGTTGGATTTTGCCAGCGCGGAAGGTTCGCCAGACAATCTGGTTAGCATGATCGTTGACCACCGCGAAGTGTGGTTGTATGGCACTAATTCAGTTGAAGTCTGGTACGACGCTGGAAACGCAGATTTTCCGTTGCAACGAATCCAAGGGGCATATAACGAAATTGGTTGCGCTGCAACATTCTCAGTAGCCAAACTAGATAACGGTCTGTTTTGGTTGGGCGCAGATGCTCGCGGTCAGGGTATCGTTTACCGCGCCAACGGCTACACCGGCCAACGCATCAGCACCCACGCGATTGAATACGCAATTGCCCAGTACGGCAACATTAGCGACGCGGTTGCGTACACATACCAGCAAGAAGGCCACGCTTTCTACGTCCTAACATTCCCATCAGCCAACGCAACGTGGGTCTACGATGTATCTACACAAGCGTGGCATGAACGGGCAGCGTTCTCTAACGGTCTGTTTTTGCGGCATCGCAGCAACTGCCAGATGGCGTTCAATAGCGAGATTGTTGTTGGCGACTTTGCTAATGGCAATCTGTACGCTTTTGATCTAGACGTTTACGCCGACAATGGTAGCGCCCAAAAATGGTTGCGTTCCTGGCGGGCGTTGCCAAGCGGGCAAAACAATCTAAATCGTACAGCGCACCATAGCCTACAACTGGATTGCGAGTCTGGCGTTGGTATCAACAACAGCGGCGGTACAGACCCAACGTATCTGCTTACTGAGTCTGGCTTGTTTATTACGACCGAGAGCGGCGACTATTTAGTCAGCGTTGCTGAAGGCGAGCCGACAATTGGCTCGGACCCGCAAGTAATGCTGCGCTGGTCAGACGATGGCGGTCATACTTGGTCTAATGAGCATTGGGCGGTGCTTGGAAAGATCGGCGTCTATCAGCAGCGCGTGTTCTGGCGTCGCCTTGGTATGACACTCAAATTGCGTGATCGAGTGTACGAGTTGTCCGGCACAGATCCGGTCAAGATTGCCATTATGGGGGCTGAACTGCACGCTAGCGGGACAAGCGCCTAATGCCAGTCATCAATAACATTACGCAGATTCCTGCGCCTCGGGTCGACTTCATTGACCAGCGCACTGGGCTAATGTCGCGTGAATGGTATCGGTTCTTTCTGAACCTGTTCACGCTGACCGGCTCTGGCGCAAACGCAACCGCGATTGAAGACTTCAATTACGACCCAATTGGGTCGCAAGTAACTGAACTTTATAGCATGGTCAACACGCTGGAACTTGGCCCAGTTGGTCAGCCAGCGTTTGATAGCGGCGTTGTTCAGGTTAACACCGGCACGGGACTGACCGGCGGTCCTATCGTTTCAACAGGCACGATTGCGATTGACAACACAGTTGTCACGCTTACGGGTACGCAGACGCTGACCAATAAAACCATCAACGGTCTGGCTAGTGGGTCAACGGTCAAAGACAGCGCCGGTAACTTGTACGGGTTTGGTTTTCGGACCATGCCTCAATCAAGCAACACTAGCGGCACGCTGGTCTTGTCAGATTCAGCTAAACATCTGTACCTGACCGGCAACGTAACCGTACCGCCTTTTAGCAGCGTAGCGTTTGAGACAGGCACGGTTATCAGCGTTATCAGCAACGCTACGGCGTTAGTCATTCAAGCCGGAACGGGCGTTACGCTTAAGCTCGCAAACAGCACATCTACCGGCAACCGATCAGTCGCGTCTAACGGTGTCGCTACCATGATCAAGGTTGCCACAGACACTTGGTACGTCTTCGGTCTGGGTGTGACATGAGTGGCTTTCTGGGGATGTTCACTTACGGCGGTGCTAACATACCATCGGAATACATCGCCTATTCCACGCCAGTTATTGGCCGCCGCGTATCTGCGTACCCTTGGTCTGATGCGTCTGGATTTGGCACAATATACAGCACCACCGTATCTATTAATTTACTTACAAACGAAGCCTCGCGGGTGTCTTTTACTAAAGACAATTCGCTGTTTAGCTTTAGTAATACAATTATTCCGTATGTTCATGTTTGGCCTTGGTCAGTTTCTGGCTTTGGAACTAAGTACGCTAGTCCATCTAGCCCATTGTTGCCAACCGGCGCAGGTACATCGGGGCATACTTGGACGCCAGCAACAGACGCATTCCTAACCATCAATATCGCATCACCCAATAGTACGCCTCAAGCGTGGGCGTGGAGTGGCGGGTTTGGCAGCAAGTATTCCAACGGCGCGACTGTCTCCGGGTTAGGCGCTGGTATTAGTATGAACGCTGATGGAACGCAAGTTGTTGTATCTCACGCCGGTAGCCCGTACATTTCGATGTATCCGTGGTCTGGTGGGTTTGGGACCAAGTACAGCAACCCTGTTACGCTGCCAACAGGCGCGCCCACGTCTGGAACTGGGCCGCCTAACGGCGTAGACGTAGGATTTAACCCAGTCACAAACGATGTGGCAATTGGGCATACCGTGTCGCCATACATTACAACGTATCCGGTAACTAGTGGTGGGTTTGGAACAAAGTACGCCAACCCGTCATCATTGCCGGTGGGAACAACTGACTCGCTAAAATTTGCCTCAACAGGCACGTTGTTGGGCGCGGGGTCTGCAACCTCGCCATACATTACCGTTTGGGCGTGGTCGTCTGGGTTTGGGTCTAAGTATTCTGACCCTGCGTCTTTGCCAACGACTGCGACAACATCAATGGATTGGTCAAGTACCGCTGATAGTATTGTGACGACGGGAAATACAACGTCTCCGTACACCGCAGCATATCCGTGGTCTGGTGGTTTTGGTACAAAATACTCTAACCCCGGAACGCTTCCTACTAACGCCTTGGCAGTATCTTTTTCCAATCAATCAAGATGATTACTGATAACGAAAAACTAGCGTCAACAGTCATGAACGCCTACCACCGCGAGATGGAGATCTATGCGTACCAGGTGAACATTGACAACTATTCTGCTATGCTATTGGCACTTCCGTCAGGCGACTGGCCGCAGGATTGGGTAGCGTTCAAGGGTGTGAAAGTTGAGGATCTGCCGCATTCGTTGTCTGATGACGATGTACAGGCAATCAGCGATTATCAGTACCGTGACCGTCTACGGTCGTTGGTGAGGACCGAGAAAGCAGAGCAGAACAAGTCTTCTAGGATTAGAGACGTTCTCAAGGCTCAGATCGGTGATGACTACGACGCGCTAGTTTTGGCATACAAGGCGACGCAACCATGACTGTAACCGTAAAAGTCTTGATCCCAGCAAAGCTGGCTGAACCTAGCCAGACGACCCAGTACACCGCTAACGGTGTGACCGCGCTTGTGGACAAGTTTACCGCGACCAACTTTAGCGCGTCAGCGGCCACAATCAGCGTCAACTTGGTCACGGCAGCAGACTCGGCGGGCAACCAGAACCTGATCGTCAAGACCAAGACGCTACAACCGTCAGAGACGTATACCTTTCCTGAGATCACGGGCGCTGCACTTGGCCCTAGCGGGTTCATCAGCACTATCGCAGGGACGGCATCAGCGATTAACATCCGGGCTAACGGACGGGAGATCACTTGAACGATTTAGCCCACGTTGTCCCATCACGGGAGCAGATTGATCGGTTACAGGCCGAAATGGTCAAGATGCCGCAAGTTGATCTGCAAACTGAGCATTATTTTTCAGAAGCTGGAATGTATTGCAGGAAGGTTTTTCGTCCTGCTGGCACGTTGATTGTAGGCAAAGTTCACAAGCATCATCATTTGTTTTTGTGCGCGATGGGTGAAATAATTGCGTGGACCGAAAACGGAATGAAGCGTTTGCAAGCTGGCGATGTGGTTGAGTCTAAGCCAGAAACCAAGCGCGTAACCTTGGCCGTGAGTGATGCTATTGGCATTACGATTCACCGCACAGACAAAACCGATCTTGATGAGATTGAAGCAGAACTTATTGAGCCTGACAACACGGCGTTGTTTGACTCTAGTAATCTATTGAAAATCGCAGGAGAAATTAAAGCCCTGCAAGGAGAACTGCAATGACTTGGGTTGCAACGGCAATTGTAGGGGGCGCTATTATTGGGGGATATGCCTCAAACAGAGCGGCAAGCACACAAACGGCTGCGGCTGAACGAGGCATTCAAGCTCAAGAAGACGCTTTGAATCGTCAAATATCTCTTAATGAACCGTTTAGACAAGCTGGAGTTGCGTCACAAAATCGTCTAATGACGTTGTTGGGCATCAATTCCCCTACCACTCCTGCTGGTGGCACTCCTTCAGAGTTTGTAACTAATCCAAACTCGCCTGATTTTGGCAAGTACGCGCGTGATTTTAGTGCTGCCGATTTTACAGCAGACCCTGGCTACGCTTTTCGGTTGTCCGAAGGCATGAAAGCACTTGACCGCACGGCAGCAGCGCGTGGTGGGTTGTTGTCTGGCGCTACGTTGAAAGGCGCACAGCGTTACAACCAAGATTTGGGTTCTTTGGAATATCAAAGGGCATACGAACGCTATAACACAAACCGCGCTAACCAGTTGAACCCATTGATGGGGTACGCAACAGGCCCCGGTTTATCATCAACTTCTGCTGATACATCAGCAGTTGGTAATTTTGGCAACGCTGCCGCCGCTGGCTATACGGGCGCAGCAAACGCCCGCGCTTCTGGTTATGTGGGTGGGACCAACGCGCTTACGTCTGCACTTGGTACTGGTTTGAACTACATGCAGAACCAGCAGTTAATTGGTAGATTGCCTTCAAGTAATACATTAGGCTATGGCGGCTTGCCATCTTCCGCTGGTGGGTATTCTGGTTACACCTCCCCTGATTATGGTTTGTATTCTTCTGGTACAAGAATTAGCGGTGGCTTCGGACCTTAAGGATTAAAAATGGCAATTGACTCATCTATTGCACTTGGCGTCCGGCCTCTGCAACTTGAAAATCCGTTGGCGATGTACAGCACGGTTGCTGGCATCCAAAACGCGCAGAACCAAAACGCATTGGCTCAGTACACTCTTGCTTCCGCTCGACGCGGGGAAGAGACGGAGAACGCGCTTAACAAAGCGTACATGGAAGCGTACAACCCGCAAACAGGCCAGATTGATTTGCCTACGTTGCGTGCAAAAGTGGCAACCGCCGGCGTTGGGTCAAAACTTCTTGCAATTGAGAAACAACTTGCCGAAGTTGAGAAAGAACAACTGGCCCGTAAAGAACAACTTGGAAAAGTCGTTAACCAAAGGTTTGACCAATCAAAAGCATTGCTGGCAAACGTCAGAACGCAAGAAGAATACATTGCATGGCATGAAGCCAACCATGCCGATCCCGTTTTGGGAGAATATTTGAAAAGTCGAGGCGTGACCGCTGAAAGCTCTCGCGCTCAGATCATGGCAGAACTTGCTCAACCCAATGGGTTGCAGCGTTTGATTGCAAGAAGCGCAACTGCGTTGGACAAGATGCCAGCGTTGTTGGAGCAAGAGCGCGCGCAAGCCGTTCTCGGTGGACGTGGACAAACGCAACCTGTTGCAGCGCCTGTTGGAAATGCTTTGGTTCCAACTGCTTTGCAAGCACAACCAGTTGCTAACGCAATGGTTGCGCCTGTACAAACTGCCGCCGTTCCAGCACCGGCTTTTGCAGCTATGCCGATGGCGTCTGGTTTGCAAGGTGAACTAAACGCGGTAAATAACGAAATCTCAAGGCTTCAAAGTTCTGATTCGGCTGGCCTTGGTCCTGTTCAAGCCAGAATTAAAGATCTTGAAGATCAAAAAGCAAAGTTGTTTACCGCAATCACTCAAGAAAGAAATGCAGCAACTGCTGCTGAAAAGTTGGCGTTTGAAAGATCAACCGCTGCTGATTATAGAAGCACCCCCGCTGGTGTTGTCAGGATTGACAAGATTACCGGCGAAACAACACTTGTTAAAGACGCAAACGGCAAACCAATCATGGACGTTTCCGCTGCCCAAGCAGCAGAAGCGGCTCGACACGCTAGAGTTATTGAATCTCAAGGTGCTACCCGTATTGGTCAGGATGCTCAAAAAATTGCTCTTGAAAAGAAAAAAATTGAACAAGCAGATTATCAAGCCAAACAACCCAAGTTTGATGCTTCTGCCGGCGGGTTTGTTTACGCTCCAACCGCAGAAAATCCACAAGGTAAGTTTGTTGCCGTAACTGGTATTGAAGGCAAGCCACCAAACGAAGCCCAAGGCAACGCAATTGCCTTTGGCGCCCGGATGGATAATTCAAACAGAACTCTAGAAAGTCTAGAAAAAGAAGGCGTTACCGGAGGAGGTGGGCTCAAAAGTTTTGTTTCTGGAACTTTGCAAAGTTTGGTTCCATATCAAGGCGAAAAACTTGCTGCCGGCGTAGAAAGTATTATGCGGCCATTGTCAAGCGAAAAACAAAATAATTACGAACAAGCAAAAGAAAATTTCATTACCGCCGTGCTGCGAAAAGAATCTGGCGCTTCTATAAACCCAGATGAATTTGCTAGGGAAGATCGCAAATATTTTCCGCAAGTTGGGGATAAAGATAGCACTATTAAACAAAAACAAGAAGCGCGTAGGTTGGCTATTAATGCAATGCGGCAAGTGGCTGGTCCGTTTGCTAAAAAAATTGATGAAATTTCTGGTGGCCCTGTCGGTGGCGCTCCATCTGCCGGTGCTGCAACTGGCGCAGACCCGCTTGGGTTATTTGGGAAAAAATAATGCCTTCAATTTTGGAAATCCGAGAAAAGTTTCCGATGTATTCGGAAGTTCCAGATTTGGAATTAGTTGATGCGCTGCATCAAAAATTCTACTCGTCAATTCCAAAAGCAGATTTTTACAAACAAACCGGCATCGCAGGGACCGCCAGTCAGATCCCTGGCACGATTACGCTGCCGCCAAAACCAGAACCATCTTTTTTTGAAAGGGTTGGTGCGTTGCCAGAAACTGCTGCCAGTATTATTTCTGGTGGTGTTAGTGGTTTGGCCGGTCAAGTTGCTGGTGTTCTGGGCGGCAAAATTGGTCAAGGCCCAAATGTTAAGTTGGCAGAAAAAGTCACGGAGGCTGGAACGTATCAGCCTAGTGGGGCCGGCGCACAAGCTAACCTTCAATCGCTTGGTGCTATAGGCTCTGCACTTCCTGCTTTTTCTCCCGTTATTGGTCAAACAGGACAAATTGCACAAGGCGTAAACGCGCTTGCCGCTCGATCTGCACCAGCAGCGCAACGCGTAGCCCAAACGGTTCAAAACGCTTTGGTACGCGCTCCAGAACCCCAGATGGCCGGTGGTGGCGCAGCGTTGACGCAAGAAGCCTTGATGCGGGCAGAACGCGCTCAACGTCAAGGCATCCCTCTGACCAAAGGCGAACAACTGCAAAGTCTGGCTCAACAGCAACTTGAGCAAGATTTGATTAAGTCAGGCGAGCCTAAGTTGGTGGCTCCGTTGACCAATCTTAAACAGCAACAGCAAGAGGCAATCGGTAGACAGTTTCAAAAACTGACCGAGGCAACCGGCGCACAAATGGCAGACACCGATCCTATATTTTTGCGGGAAATCGGTAAAATTGTTGACAAACCCTTGATGGCAGAATATCAAAGATCGTTCAATAATTTTAAAGATAAATACAAGCTTGCGGACACTTCTGGCGAAACATTAGCACCAGCACCATATAAGCCGATTATTGATTTTATTGAATCAAAAACGGTTACCGAAAGAGAAAAACTTGATCCTGTTTTGAGTGCGGTCGCAGAACAACTTGCCAAAAACGATCCAGAAGGAACTAAAACCGTACCGATTAGAACAATGGACGATATTTACCAATTAGTCGGTAAATATCCAAATTCTGCTCATAGCAAAGAAATTAAAAATCTTATAGATCAAGCAACCGAAGGCGTCGGTGGAGATTTATACAGGGAGGCCCGCGCCGCTCGCAAGCAATTTGCCAAAGAATTTGAGGATGTTTCTGCCGTTGCTGGATTAGTTAGCAGTAAAGGCGAAGATAGAAAAGTTCGTATCTCTGGAATTTTTAATGACGTAGTGCTTGATAGTTCCTTAGAAGATTTGCAATCAATCACCAAATTGCTCAAACGCGCAGGGCCAGAGGGCGAACGTGCCATGAGCGAACTAAAAGGCCAAACGGTTCAATGGCTCAAAGGCCAAGCTACTGGCATTAGCGGGATCACAAAAGCTGATTCTCTGCGTAGGGCAATTGACAAGTTAGAAATTGAAGACAAATTGACCGAGTTGTTTGGCAAGTCTGGACGTGAGGAAATTCTTGACTTACGCGATACAATCAAAGATGCGTTAGTTAAAAAATCAGGCGCTGAAAACACTTCAAATACGGCCAACGCAGTCTTGCGTGGTTTGGAAAAAATGTCTGCATTCAAAATTCCTGGCGCGAAAACGCTTGCAGAAATGAAACAAGCATCTATCACTAAACAACAGGCCAAAGAAGCCGCAACCTTCAACGCCCTAGCCCCCGCCAACCAAAACAAATTGGCCCCATGATGGTTACATTATCTGAAGTTGATCACAAAATTGACGCCCACGTTGACGTCTGCGCGATCCGGTACGAAGGTATCGAGAAAGAGACGCGCGGTATCCACGCGCGGATCAAGCGCCTTGAGCAGATCTTGATCACGGGCGGCGGGGCGATCATTATGATGCTGCTGTCCATCATTCTGAAAGGTCATTAAACGGTAATCGACAGTTCGTAAGATGAAGTTCCTTTTTCTGGAGCCTGACATGAAAGACGACATCCTCGCCGCGATCAATGATTCTGAGCCAGTTGACGCCCTGAACGCTTTGTTCTCGGTGGCCTTCTTGGTTGCTAAAGCATCGAACATCAACGAGTTCACCCTGTCCTCGCTCTTCTCTTCAACCGCCGACGCGCTCTTCCAAGCTCATGCTGATGACGAAGAAGAAGCAGCAGAAGAAGTTGAGGCCGAAGAGGTTGACGAACAGACCGACGAGTAATGATCTGGCCCCCCGATAATCTCGGGGGGTCACCCCGTTGCAACAAAACTGTGATATTTGCTGTGGTTCTTCTAAAGGGATGAAGAATCATGAAAATGAAAATCACAGACGAAGAATTTTTGCGGTTATGGGACGAGCATAAATCACCACTAAAAGTAGCTAAGGCAACCGGCCTTTCTGAACGTCGCGTTCACACTCGGCGGCGCACATTAGAAAATAAGTTGAGCCTCAACTTATCAACAGGCAAACCGATCCACATTCAAAAAGCCAGACACGAAGCTGGTCTGACTGATGGCATTGCCATCATTTTTTCTGACGCGCACTTCTGGCCCGGTATCCGGTCAACCGCCTTCAAGGGCCTTCTGTGGGCGATAAACGAACTTAAACCGCACGTCGTCATAGCCAACGGCGATATTTTTGACGGAAGTTCGATCAGCAGACACGCCAGAATAAATTGGAGCGCGGTTCCAAACGTGAAGCAGGAACTAGAAGCGTGTCAAGAAGCACTCAAAGAGATTGAAGACGCTTGCGAGAAGGCGCGCCATCATACGCAGTTGATCTGGCCGCTAGGTAACCACGACTCGCGTTTTGAATCGCGCTTGTCAGAAGCCGCACCCCAATTTGAAGGCGTCGGCGGCACGGCACTTAAAGACCATTTCCCCAAGTGGCATCCATGCTGGTCTTGCTGGCTATCAGACAACGTAGTGGTCAAGCACCGCTACAAGGGCGGCGTTCACGCTACTCACAACAACACGGTCAATTCTGGCGTCACGACTATCACCGGCCATTTACACAGCCTCAAAGTCACGCCGTTTGGGGACTATAATGGGACTCGATGGGGTGTAGATACTGGTACGCTTGCTGAGATTGATGGGCCGCAGTTCATAGACTACCTTGAAGACGGCCCCGTCAACTGGCGCAGCGGGTTTGCCGTGGTGACAATGAAGGACAGCAAACCGCTCTGGCCTGAACTAGTCAGCAAGTACGCTGAAGGTATCATCAACTTCCGTGGGCAACTCATTGATGTGAGCAAACTATGACTGAAAAACTGGAAGCCAAGTCGCAGTTGATTGAGAAGACCGCGTTTGCCGTCTTACCGATTCTGTTTACCTGCGTGGTCTACCTGATGAGCGCGTTGGACAAGATCACGCATGATGTGACGGTTCTCAACGCCAAGATTAGCCTTGTGGTCACCAGCGACAACAAGCAAGCCGCCAACAGCGGCGCAGAACTGGCGCGGGAAAAGTTGCGCCAAGATTTAGAGAAACAGATCGGTGAAAACCGGGAACTGATCCATTTGAATCGTGAACGCATTGTGATCCTTGAACAAAAGGTGAAGTGATGGATGCGTTTGAACTTATCTTAAAGGCGTCGCCAGCGATTCTTGCGCTGATCACGTTGATTGTCGTCCTAGCCAAGCTCGACCTGCGCGTCGCGGTGCTTGAGGAAAAGGTCAAGACGCTCTTCGACCTCATCAATAAGAGGCCGCACAATGGCTAACTTTGAACAAGCCTTTGAAAAGATGATCACAGATGAAGGTGGTTATGTCCTACACACTATCCCCGGCGACACGGGTGGAATGACATATGCAGGTATCGCGCGAAACAAGAACCCCAACTGGCCTGGATGGAACCTCATTGACCACGAAGCCACCAGCAATCCGCTACTTAGTGGGATGGTGCGTAACTTTTATAAAGTTGAGTTTTGGGATCGTATCCGAGGGGATGAAGTTACGAACCAAGTTGTTGCAGAATCGGTTTTCAACTTCGGTGTAAACACCGGCTTGTCAGTCGCGGTCAAGCTGGCGCAGTTGATCGTGGGTGCTACACCAGACGGCGCGGTAGGTAATGTGACTTTGCAGAAGTTCAACAATGTTGAACCCGAATCGTTCAAGAAAGCCTACGCGCTGGCAAAAATTACCCGGTACACAGACATCTGCAACAAGAACCGCACGCAGTCTAAGTTCCTGTTGGGCTGGTTAAACCGCACTCTGAAAGGGCTGAAGTGATGGATCTGATAGGTATTGGGTCAATTATTGAAGGAGTTGGGAAAGTTGCAGGTGATCTCATTACGACCGACAAGGAGAGACTTGAGATGGCGCTCGAAGAGCGCAAACTCTCTTTGGAGGAAAAGAAAATTGATCAAGCCACCGATCTCGCCCAGGTGGATATCAATAAAATTGAAGCTGCAAGCACTAGCGTATTTGTCAGCGGTTGGCGTCCTGCTGTTGGTTGGGTTGGGGTTGCTGGCCTAGCCTACCAGTTCTTAGGCTACCCCCTGATGCAATGGTGTTGGGCGTTTGGTCAGGGCGTTGACCTGATCCCGAAGGGTCTGGCCGCACCGCCAGACCTTCAAGTTGAACAATTGATGACCTTACTCGCCGGTCTTCTCGGCTTCGGCGGGATGCGTAGCTTTGAGAAATCCAAGGGAGTCGCGGCGAAGTAAGTCGCGGTAGGCGTTAATCGCCGCTTTTAGGTCGGCGTTTAGGGCTTCAACCTCCGCATTCAGCAAGTTCATGCGCTCGGTCGCTTCCTTGGCAAACTGCACAAGGTTTTGGTACTGCCACGTTTCAAAGTTAGCCATGCGATTCCTTTCTTGATAAGTTTCTAAGGATATACGAATACTTCTCTCCCCTTTTGCGGTTCATGGTTTTCCCGTTCGGTAATTTTGATTCACAATTAGTAGTTTTTCCTGCGGATTTTTCCCGTTCGGTAATCATGCGATCTTGTCCTTAAACCCACTTGTGTGTAGACGCTTAAAACAAGCCTCGCATTTCCATCTAAACCCTTTGCCGCTTGATAAGGGAACTTTGTGGCTTGCAGGGTTTACTCGGCATTGTTGGCAGTTGACGCCTTGGTAGGGGCAGTTGCGTCCTTGGTTGCAGTTGCCGTTACAACACTTCACTTCCACGACCCACCCCTCGCGGCCATCTGACCAGCTAAGAACGCCGCTTTGTACGCACCGTCGTTGGTGTTAGCCCGCAGCAACTGCTCTTTAAGATGGGTAATCTCAACCTGCGATTGTTTGGTTGCTTCATCCCACGCCGCCTCCCAGGCATCCCACATAGGTGCTTCTCTTGGGTCATAACTTCCAGCCGGTGCGGTCTTGTGGATTACTGACCACCACTTGCGCCATGCTTCTGCTTTGCTCATAGCCGTGCCTTTATCAAGATTTTGAGTTCTGCGCTGCTGAAAACCCGGTCTTTACCTTGGAAGATAATTTTTTCAGTCCACGGTCTGGCCCACAAACACTTAAGTTCTGGAGCCGCACGGGAGTTAAGCAACTCCTCAGTTGAATACACGAACCCACCCAATCCCATCCATTGATGCGGCTCAATAAAATGTGGCACAACGATCTGCTCGCTGTTTGGCAACCTAAATACGGGTTCCAGCGCGTAGTCAGAAAAACGCTGAAGCATCTCAGCAAGGCTAAAATTTACTTTGAACTCTGGTTTTTGTTTCTTAGTCACGTGTTCTCTCCAATTTTGGTTTTGGCATCGTCAAATCCGTACCCAACAATGACCCGATGCCCACAGCCCTGTAGGTATTCAATCCAATCTTTTTGTTCTGGCCTTAACACACCTCCTTTCTGACGTTTCATCTCAATCCACAAACCCCACGACGGCACAAACAGGTCAGGAACCCCGGCGCTAACGCCTTCGGTCTTGAGCCTTGCCGCCACGCTGATGCTGCGCTTCTCACCGTTTGGGATGGCAAAAATACGAACGTCTGGGTACGTCTGGCGAAACCAGCGCACCAAGTCACGTTGCTCTTCATGCTCTGTTGGTATTACCATTTTCTGCTCACCACTCGGTAGAATTTTCCATCTCGCTTGTACTCGATGGATACTGGGGCAAACCCTTGATTCATCTGAGCCACAACATAATCAACCGCGTCTGACTCGGCCACTTCGTTAATCTGGTTCAGCACCGCTTGGGCCTTGTTGGCGATGTAGTACAACGTACCCAACGCCTTTTCACCGGCAAAACCAGAATGCAGTATTGGCAAGTATTCGGTGATGGGCGTATCACTCAAGCCGCCGTAGTAGGTGATTGACACCATTAGCTTGCCGCTAGCCTGACTAACGTGCCGCCGCCAAGACCAGTCGGTGACCGCCATCTTGGTCCCGCTATCGCCCATAATGTCGTCATACTGTAGCTTTAGTTTCTTAGGCTCAACAACGGGAAAATCCGTCCCGCAAGCGGGGCATACGCGCACCGCCAACGCACAGATCTCGTTGCAGTTGTCGCATACCTTGACCGGGGCCACGCCGTCGCCTGTACCGCCTTTCTTTGGTGGTTGCACATTGGTGATCGGCCCATGCGTTGCAACTACCTTGGCGAAGTCCAGCACCATGCAATGATCGGTGTGGCTCTTGGGCCGCATCCCTCGACCTGCCATTTGGATGTACAGACCAGGTGACATCGTTGGCCGCAGCATTGCAATCAAGTCAATGTCTGGGTAATCAAAACCTGTGGTCAGCACGTTGGCGTTGGTCAACGCCTTGATCTTTCCGGTCTTGAACTCCTCAATGATCTTTTCGCGTTCTTTCTTGGGCGTGTCGCCGGTTACACACTTAGACGGCACACCCCAATAGTTCAGAATCTCGCAGACGTTTTCAGCGTGGGACACGCCGGTACAAAAGAACAACCAATGCTGCCGGTCTTCGGCCAGCGCAATTACTTCTGACACCACCCGCACGTTTTGGTCTTTGGTGTTGACCGCCTTCTGTAGCTCGCCTTCAACAAACTCCCCGCCGCGCTTGGCAACACCATCGGTATCTAGTTTGGTTGTTGTCACTTTGGAGCGCAGCGGGGCCAGATGCTTCTTGAAGATTAACTCTTCAATCGTGACCGGCTCAATCAAAGCGTTAAAGATCGCTGGCTCATCGGTAATCATGCCGTGGCCTAGCCGGTACGGTGTGGCAGTCAGGCCGATGACCCGCAGGTTGGGGTTGATACGTTGAAGCTGGCGCAGCAGATCGCGATAGCCGCCCGTGTCCTTGTGATTGACCAGATGGCACTCGTCAATGATCACCAGATCAACGTGGTCAATCTGCGCTGCCTTGTTACGCACCGACTGTATTCCGGCAAACGTAATAGGCTGATGTAACTCACGACGCCCTATACCCGCGCTATAGATACCAAGCGGAGCGTCAGGCCAATGTGTGTACATCTTCTCAGCGTTTTGCTCAATCAACTCCTTGACGTGGGTCAACATCAAGATGCGAGTCTCAGGCCACTTGGTCAGCGCGTCTTCGCAGATAGCGGCAACGATGTGGCTCTTACCTGAACCTGTTGGTAATACCAAACAGGGGTTGCCCGCATAGCCAGCAATAAACCAGTTGTACAAGTCATCTATGGCCCGCTGCTGGTAGTCACGCAGGATCATTTAAGAGCCTCCATGCTGTTGCTGCCACAGCAGGTACTTGTCCATTGCCAATGGCTTTAAGTCTGTCCACCCTAGCGGCCACCCCATCAGCCACTCGACCCACATTGGGTTCAATTTCCCACCAACTGTTGTTGGGTCTGAGTGAGCCATCACGGTTTCTAAATTTGGAAAACGATCTCCTTGGTCTGTCAACGTAGCTGCCATTGCTGAACAACTTCGTGGAGTCGGCCAATTTACTTGCGCTGTCAGAGTCGGCGTGTTCCGATTGTGTTCGCTCGGAGCGTTGGTTTCTTTGCTCATATGTGCTGTTGGCGTCGGCCAGATTC
>Ga0209400_1002059_pt1 | contig 15543 bp, 23 predicted proteins | sample M_130807_EF_Meta_FD_187313 | JGI IMG/M metagenome (GOLD analysis project Ga0209400, IMG submission 187313) | Freshwater microbial communities from Lake Montjoie, Canada to study carbon cycling - M_130807_EF_MetaG (SPAdes) (version 2) | ecosystem: Environmental > Aquatic > Freshwater > Lake... | reverse complement strand
TGCGCTTGCGCGGGGACTTCCTGAGCTACAACCCGCTCCTGCTCGGCACGATGGAACACTTGTGCTGGTCGGGAGCGGCCCATCCATGCCTGAGTTCGTTGACGAGATACGTCAGCACCGCGAACAGGGCAGGACGATCTGCGCGATTAAAGGCGCACACGATTTCCTATGCGACAACGGCATAGAACCTGACTTATGGGTCGATCTTGATCCACGGGACAGAACTAACTGCATACAAAAAAAGAACGATCACACGGTCTATATGGTGGCCTCACGCTGCCCGCCGGTGATGTTTGATTGGCTTGCTGACAAGAATGTGCTGCTTTGGCATTCGTGGTCGCAAGACGCTGAATGCGAGGCGATAGGCAAAAGGCTTGCAGTAGGCGGCGGGACGACTTCCGGCCTGCGGGCTATCAATCTTGGTTACTTGCTAGGTTTCCGTAAGTTCATTTTGTACGGTTATGACAGCTCGATCCGTGAAGATGGGACAAAACGTTTTACGGGCGAAAAAGCCGGGAAAACGATTGAAATATTTGTTGGCGAAGCACCGCACCGCAAGAAGTTCATCAGCAACATGGCAATGGCACAGCAGGCAAACGAGTTTCAACTTGTGTTTACTGTTATGCCGGATATCACAATCGAAGCGCGGGGGGACGGGCTGATAGCCGAAATCCTGCGGGTAAGGAGCGCATGGAAGCTCGCAGCGTAACCTGGCTGCATCGCGGTGGTGCTGAGATGGCATCCTACCGACTGAGGGCGCAGATACCCTCTGCATACTGCAACGACGACTCGCGGATCAATGCTACGGGTGCGGATATATCGGTGTTTGCCAAGCCGCATCCTGACGATCTTGAAGTCTTAAGACAAATTAACGCTAGGGGTGCGAAAACGGTGGTCGATATATGCGACGACCATTTTGAGCATCCAAACTTAGGAAAACTTTATGAAGCAATTGCTCGGGAAGCTCATGCAGTTGTGTGTCCAACTCAGGAAATGGCGCGACGAATTCGCAGCCACACGGAAAGGGATGCCCAAGTAATCCCTGATTCATGGGAAAACAGAGGGCAACCGCACGCAGACGGCAACAAGTTTTTGTGGCTTGGGCATCAAAGCAATTTGAAAGAGATATTGCCGTACCACGCAATGCTGAAAAAGTACGACATGACGTATTGCACAGGGCCGAATGATCTGATTAAGTGCGTGCCGTGGTCTACAGCCGCCCAAGAACAGTTATTGCGTGAAAGCAACATTGTTTTACTGCCCAATACCGAAGAAACCTACAAAAGCCCCAATCGGCTGATTAATGCAATCATGGCGGGATGCTTTGTAATAGGCAGTAAGATTGTTATAAACAAGGAATTTAGACACTTTTGTTACCTTGGGCCTGTTAAGGGTGGAATTCAGTTCTCCCAGGCTTACAGGCATGAATTGAACGCTTTGGTAAGAGAAGGACAGCGGTACATCCGAATGAACTACTCACCCGAACAGATTGGAGCGCAATGGAACACGCTATTCGCCTCAATCTAGGGGCAGGTGACAGATATTGGCCTGGCTGGGTCAACGTTGATTGCATTGGAGATCAAGACCTGATTTCGGATGTAACGAAACTTGATTTGCCGGATAACCATGCCGACGAGATTTCAGCGATTCATTTGTTTGAGCATATTGAGCGCACGCAGATTAAACAAACGTTGCTTGAGTGGTTGCGGGTGTTGAAGCCTGGCGGTCAACTATCCCTCGAAATGCCATGCCTTGATAACGTGATTGCCTTGTGGAATGCGGGCTATCGGAACGATGACCTGATCGGTAGGGCATTGTTCGGAATGGCAGAACCGCATACAATGCAGCATAAGTGGTGTTACTCAAAAGCTGAAATCGGTGCGCTATTTGCCGAGGCAGGTTTTCAGAACGTGCAGTTTGAAGAACCATTTTTCCACTTGCCACAGCGCGATCTACGCGTCGTCGGCATTAAATCTAAGGAGTAGTCATGGCTATCCCCTCACGAGTTCTCGGCGCTGGTAATTCTGCATTGTCAACGATTTCGATCTGCGGCGATGGCGCTACTGGTCTTGTCGCTGTTGGCAGCACGATTGCTGACGCTCTGCAACTGTCAGCGGTATGGAACACGCTAACAACTTCATCGGCTAGTACCGGCGTGATTTTGCCACCGACGGAAGCAGGCGCAATGGTTGGCATTCGTAATGATTCGGGACAGACCATTACGATCTACCCGAAAGCAGGATCGACGATTAATGCTGCCGCATCAACTTTAAGTCTTGCAACCGCAAAAACTGTAATTCTGTTTGCTACTAGCGCAACTACTTGGGCATCCGTTCTTACTGCATAAATTTTTCCCCACAGGAGAAAACAATGGCACTTGATTCAGATATCAACAATGCAGACTCGCAACTTTATGTCGAGTTCTACACGTCAGACAAAGACCCCTACAAGGGTAAGCCGTTTATCAAAATCGTAGTGCCAGGCGATAAGACGACCGTAATAGATCAGCCGGTGCGGGATGACCACAAAGAGCGTTTCCCGCGCCAATGGCTGCACTTTCAGATGCAAAGCGGTGATGGCCCGGTTATCGGCACACCGCTGAAGGATTGGTTTCAAGACCGTCCCGATGAGTTGAACGACAATCAACTGGCTGAGTTGCAGATTCTGAAATTTCAGACGGTTGAACAAGTAGCTACTGCAAGCGATACTCAGCTTCAACGAATCGGCATGGGCGGTGTGGGATTGCGTGAACGTGCGCGGAATTACTTGCTGAACAAGAATCAAAAAGTTTCGAGTGGCGAGTTGGAAGAAACCCGCGCAAAACTGAAAGAACTTGAGGCGCAGATGGCGATGCTATTGGAGCAACGTCGACCTGGCAGACCGAGGAAAGAGAATGTCAACGACGACCATGCTGGAGTTGGTGCAGCAAACAACTAATGAGCTTGGCGTTGCAACCCCGTCAAGCGTAGCAGGTAACACTAACCAAGACGTTATCCAAATTCTCGCGTTGATGAACGCGAATGGATACGAGTTTCTTCGTCGCCACGCTTGGCGGGAGTTGACTAAACAGTATTCGTTTTACACGCAATACCTTACGACGACGGGCACATGGACGACCGCGGCCCGCACGATCACGATGGCCTCCACTACGGGACTTGATACGACGTATCAGGTTCAAGGCACAGGCATCAATCAAAACACCTACATCGTTTCTGTAGACTCTTCCACGCAAGTCACGGTCAATCAAGACTTTTCTGCAAACGGTACTGCTGCAACGGCCTACTTTCAGAAAATCAAGTATTCGCTACCCTCTGACTACGAAAGCCTCGTCCCGCGCACGATGTGGGATAAATCCAAGCATTGGGAAATGCTAGGCCCTGAGGACGCACAACAATGGGAGTGGCTGCTGTCGGGCTATATCTCGACTGGCCCGCGTATCCGTTGGCGTTTGCTTGGTGCGTACTTCCAAATATGGCCGGGTATGTCGACGGCAGAATATCTTGGTTTGGAGTACCGCAGCAAGGGATGGGCGGCTGCTGCTGATGGCACAGTCAAGAACTCGTTTACTGCTGATACCGACACCTGCATCTATCCTGATCGGTTAATGGTCAACGCGACAAAGCTAAAGTATTTCGAGGCAAAAGGCTTTGACACTACAGCGATGATGCGTAACTACATGACCGAGTTTGAGGCTGCTAAAGCTCTCGATATGTCGTCTGCCAACTTGTCTCTCGCACCGCGTCCAGGCACAGTCCTGATCGGCTACGACAACATTCCCGACTCGGGATACGGTACGAACTGATGGCACGCAGCGCACGCCAACGCATGATGGTTCAAGGCGCAGCCGCGCAAGTAGCTTCCTTGCCTGCTCCAATTGGTGGCTGGAACGCCCGTGACTCGCTTGCCAACATGGAAGCTACGGATGCCGTTCAGCTTACCAATATGTTCCCTACAGTCTCTAGCGTCAATCTGCGGGGCGGTTATCAGCAGTTCGCAACTGGGATTCCTGGGCAAGTTGAGAGCCTGTTTAACTACTCAGGCGGCAACTCTGAAAAGCTGTTTGCAGTAGCAGGCGGCAAAATCTACAACGTTACATCAGGCGGTGCGGTAGGTGCGGCAGTCGTCTCAGGACTGACTAACTCTAAATGGGAGTATGTAAACGTCTCTACCCCAGGCGGGGCGTTTATGTATTGCGCCAATGGCACAGATGCACCCTTGCTTTACAATGGCACGACGTGGACAGCCATCACAGCGATTTCGACTCCTGCAATCACAGGGGTCACAACTACAACGCTTGATGATGTGACGCTGTTTAAAAACAGGGTTTGGTTCATTCAAAAGAACACCCTCAAAGCATGGTATCTGCCGACTTCCTCAGTTGGTGGTGCTGCTGAACAACTAGACCTGAGTTCAATCTGTCGTTTTGGTGGTTATCTTGTGGCGATTGGAACTTGGACGATTGACGCAGGTTACGGCGCTGACGACAACCTAGTATTTGTCACTAGCAATGGTGAGATCATTGCCTATCGCGGGACTGATCCCGCTTCTGCATCGACTTGGGCACTGATCGGAGTGTGGAAATTAGGCACTCCTATTGGCAAGCGGTGCATGTTCAAGTATTCGGGCGATCTGTTGATTCTAACCCTTGACGGTCTTTACCCCCTTGCGTCGGCGGTTCAAAGTTCAAGGCTTGATCCTCGCATCGCACTATCAGACAAAATTCAAGGCGCGTTTGCAGAGGCTACGAGGGCGTATCAAAACAACTTTGGCTGGCAAATTATCTATAACGCCAAAAACAATGCTTTGTTTGTGAATGTGCCCGTAGCGGAAGGTTCTCAGCAACAGCAATATGTGATGAACAACATCACAAAGGCGTGGAGTAACTTCACCAACTGGAATGCTAACTGTTGGGAAATCTACGACGATGACCCTTACTTTGGTGGAAATGGCTTCGTCGGCAAGGCATGGACGCTTGACTATCAAGACAACGCTGCAAACATTCAAGCAGTTACATTGCAAGCATTCAACTATTACGGCTCTCGCGGTGTAAAAAAGTATTTCACTCGCGCAAGACCGAGCATTTTTACTAATGGGCAACCGGCTATCTTTGTTGGTATGAACGTCGATTTTGATGTATCTGATACGACAGCAGCACTATCGTTTAGCCCGCAGACGTATGCAATCTGGGACTCTTCATTGTGGGGGACAGGTCTATGGGGCACAGATGCAACAATTACGAACAACTGGCAAGGCATCACAGGTATCGGCTATTGCGGTGCTATTCAGATGAAAAGCGCGAGCAAAGGTTTGCAGATTGAATGGGCATCGACTGATGTGGTGTATCAGACTGGCTGGGCAGGTATATGAAGATCATTACCGAGCCGAAAGAACTCATTGGGCGCTATGTTGCACAGAAGCAGGGACGTTCACCTGATTGGGGTCTATACGTCGCGTTTGGTCTTGTTAACGATGATGAAGAGCTGATTGGCGGCGTGGTGTTCAATGGCTATATCGCGCGTAACATTATGATGCACATCTCTGCTGACACAATTACGCCGGGCTTTATCTCAACGGTCATGCACTATGCGTTTGTGACGAACAAGTGCAAACGAGTAACTGGGATCATTGATAAACGGAACAAAAAATCACGGCGTTTTGCACATCATCTTGGCGCTAAGTTAGAAGGTGTGATGCGAGAAGCAAGCGAACACGGCGATTTGTGCATTTATGGATTGATGAAGCGCGATGCTGAGAAGTGGATTCAGCCGCGTTACTTGAAGAAACTGGAGGCGATATGGGTGGCATAGTTAGTGACGTTTTTGGGAAATCTCAACCGCAAGCACCGGCAGCGCCTGATTACACAGGTGCGGCTCAAGCACAGGGTGCGGCTAACGTAGAAACAGCGCGTTTGCAAGGTCGTATGGCTAACCCAAATATTGTTTCTCCTTTGGGTTCGCAGACTGTCACTTATAAAGACGATCAGCCAACGATTACGCAACAATTAACGCCAACGGCTACTGAAACTCTTGCTGCTCAACAACGGGTGCAAAAGCTATTGGCTGGGCTTGGTGAAACTGGCGCAACAACAGCCCAAGATGTGATTAGCAAAGCCTTTGCGCCTACTGGAACAGCAGGTCAAGGACTGCAAACCCGCCTTGATTTGTCTAACCTTGCACAAATGCCGGTCAATGCAGGAATGACGGGGCAACAAGCGATCATGTCTCGCTTAGAGCCACAACTGCAACGTCAGCAAGCCGCAATGGAAAATCAGCTTGCTAATCAGGGCATCACGCCAGGATCAGAGGCTTACAGGACGGCTCAAACGCAAGCAGGGCAGAACCGAAACGACTTGTTGAGCCAGGCAGCATTGCAAGGGATTAGCCTTGATACTGGCGCCCGTGCTCAAGGATTTAATGAACAGCAATCACAAATGGCTGCTCAAAATGCAGCACAGCAACAAGAGTTTGTCTGGCAGTTGGCAATGCGTCAACAGCCATTAAATGAGATTACTGGTTTGCTGTCAGGCTCACAAATTCAGATGCCGCAGTTTCAAGGCTATCAAGCGCCTACTGTTGCGCCTGCTCCGATTTTTGCTGGAGCGCAAGCGCAAGGGCAAGCGAATATGCAGAACTATGGCATTCAATCTGCCAATGCGAATGCTCAGAATGCGGGGCTTTACAACTTGCTCGGTCAAGGTGGCATGGCAGCAGCGACTTACTTCTCAGATCGTCGCTTGAAATCAAACATCCAACGCATTGGCACGCATCGACTAGGAATAGGCATTTACGAATACGACATTTTCGGCGGTCGTCAAATAGGCGTAATGGCTGATGAAGTCGAAGCGGTGATGCCGCAAGCTGTAATCGAGCATCCGAGCGGCTACAAGATGGTTAATTACGGAGCATTGGCATGAATTCCATGTTCAGTTTTAACCCTGAAGAAAAACGTCAGCGCATGGCGCAAGCATTGGAAAATTACATTTTGCCCGAGCAAAAAGTAGAGATGCCACAAATGCCCACTAGTAATGGCGGTGGATTCTCGCCAATGGAAATGGCGAAATTGTTTAAGAAAAAGTCAATTGCTCCGTACAGCAGCACTGATGCAAAAAATGCTTCAACGCCTACTGATTTGAACGTGTATCAGGAGAGTCAATAATGGCTGAACAAGTCAGTTTTACTTTGCCAAGTCCGTATCAAGCGGAAATGGCCGATATTGCGCGTCGGCAGCGCATGGCAGAACTTATGCAGCAACAGGCATTTCAACCTGCTGAGACATTTAGCTATAACGGCATTCAAGCTAGGACTTCGCCGCTAACGGGTCTTGCAAAAGCGTTGCAAGGCTATATGGCTGTCAAGACGCAGAAAGACTTGGCTAACGAACAGAAAGCATTGGGCGAGAGAGCGCAAAGAGAAAGCGCATCCGACATTGCTACTTTGTTTGGGAATATGCAAGGGCAGGAAGCAATGCCTGCTCGCGCACCCGCAACCGCTACTGATGATGAAGGCAATTTTATGCCTATGGTGGCGGCTACACCTGCGCGTGCACCTGGCACTCTTGACCCTAGCATTTTGGCAAAGTTGCGCGATCCGCAAGTTAAGCAGATAGCGATGTCGCAATTGCTTGCACAAATGGCAAAAGAACGTGAACAACAAGAATTTCAACGTACTTTGACAGCATCACAACAAGGTCAAACTCCAACTGCGGTTGCTCCTGTTGCGCCACCAATGAACCCAATGATTCCTGGACAGCCTGGCTCGTCAGTTATGGCAGGTGCAGAAGGCACGACACCGCCAGTTGCTCCAGTTGCGCCACAAGTTGCACCACAGGCTGCACCCCAAGTTAGGCCGGGAACTTCAAGATATAACCTTGAAGCGCTTGCTGCATCGGGCAATCCACGCGCCATGCAATTAGCTGAGTTTTTGCAAAAAGCTAATCCAAAGACAGAGTTTTCACCAATAGACGTTAAAGATTACACACCCGAAAGTATTGCATTAGCACTTCGCCCGGATGGAACAGTTGATCGTTCAAAATTGCGGGCAGTAGGACAACCAAGAGCAGGTGAACTTGGTGTATATGATGAGTATGTAAAACAAATGCAAGCGCAAGGAAAAACGCCTGTTGACATTAATGAATTCACTTTGCGTAAGGTAAGAGAAGGCAGAACGCCAGGCGCTGTTACTTTCGGATCGCCGGTTGCAGCACAAGATGCAGCAGGAAATCCTGTATTCCTTCAGCCGTCAAGAACTGGTGGCGCACCATCTGTATTGCCAGGATTCACTCCTCCCGGTGAAAAGCTGAAAACAATACCACCTAACATCAATACGGCAATTACGCAAAATCAGGTGTTGTTAAACAAAATTACACGCGCTGAAGATTTGGTTACTGAAAACCCAAATGCAACGGGACTTATGAAAGGCGCATTGCCTACTGGTGCAGTCAATAGAATGGATAAAGCAGGTATTGCAACTAGAGCAGCAATAACTGAACTTGCGGCATCAAAGATTCACGATTTGAGTGGAGCAGCAGTATCAGTAAGTGAATTTGCAAGATTGAAACCATTCTTGCCACAACCAAGTGATAATGCTGAAATATTACAAACCAAACTTGCTGGCATGAAAAAAGAGATTCAAGACATTCTTAATTTGCATGGGCAGATGTATAGTCAAGAACAAGGCTATCGACCAAATCCTGTGCTTTCAAATCTTGCGCCTGTTGCAACAGGACAAACGGCAACAGGAAGAATAAGGCAATACAACCCTGCAACGGGACGGATTGAATAATGGATGATTTTCAAGTCGTTGAAGTGCCAGGCATGGGGCAGGTGCGCTTTCCTGCAACCATGAACGATGAGCAAATTTCCGCAGCAATCAAGGCAAATTCTCAAGTAATGCCTAAAACACAGCCGCCTAAAAAGCCGTTGGCTTGGTCAGATGTGCCTGGTGAGGCAATGTCCAACCTACCAAGCAGCATGGGTGGTTTGCTGAGCAATGTAGCGCAAGCAATAGCAAGCCCCTTGCAAACAATAGGCGGGGCGGCAGACGTTGCTGCGGGTGCTTTGCAAAACATTACCCCAAAGCCAATAGCAAACTTTATTAATCGTTTTGAGATTGATCCGCAAGCACAGCAACGTGCTGTCAATGCTGCAAACGTAGCAGGCGGGATGCTCAAAGAACGCTATGGCAGCACGGAAGCGCTGAAAAACACTTTGGCTACTGATCCGGCAGGCGTAGCTAGTGATGTGGCGGGCGTGCTAAGTGGCGGCGGTGCAGTCGCATCGCGTGTGCCTGGCATGGCGGCGGCAGGACAAGCTGCTGCAAGAGCAGGAGCAGCAATTGATCCATTAGTTCTTGCTTTAAAAGGCACGCAAGCCGCAGGCAAAGGCATCAGCAAAGCCGTCGCTCAAGGCGTTGGACTGCAAACCGGTACGGGCATCGCACCTTTGGCTGAAGCCACTAGGGTTGGTCGTTATGAACCCGCAGGCGGTGAAGCACAAACGAGCTTTACGCAAAACTTGCGCGGTCAAGCAAACATGACTGATGTTTTGAGTGATGCAAAAACTAACCTTGATGCTATGCGGCAAGCAAAAGGCAAAGAATATCGCGCTAATGAAGCCGCGTATGCCAATGATGCAACAACCCTTAACTTTGCCGACATTGATAATGCTTTAAACAATTCAATAAATTCAATCAAAGTTACAAGTCCACAGGGAACGTCAAAGTACAAAGTAGGCACAGACGAACTTAAAAAAATACAGGAAGTCCAAAGTGTTATTGACGATTGGAGATCAGCGCCTGATCTGCATACGGTTGAAGGTCTTGATGCGTTAAAGCAACGTATTGGTGCAATTTATCCTGACAACCCAAAACAATTACAAGCACAACGAGTAATTTCTGACGCATATAACGCAGTCAAAAAAACCATTGAAGCGCAAGCCCCAGGCTACGCAAAAACGATGAAAGATTACTCGGAAGCAACCGAGACAATCCGAGAGATTGAAAAAGCATTGTCGCTTAACAACAAAGCAAGCGCAGACACTGCGATGCGTAAACTTCAATCGTTGATGCGTAACAATGTCAACACAAGTTATGGCTACAGGACTGATCTTGCGCGTACTTTAGAAAGCGAAGGCGGCAAGCAAATCATGCCTGCATTGGCGGGACAAGCTCTAAGCGAATGGTCGCCTAGAGGATTGCAACGAGCAACTGCATTGCCGTCAGGTGGTATGGCTTACATGGTTGGCGGGCCTGTTGCAGCAGCAACGTCATTAGCAGCATCTTCTCCGAGATTAATGGGAGAGACAGCGTTTGCAATAGGCAAAGGCCAACGCTTAGCAGATCAGTTACGCGGCAAGATTCCGAATATACCTAATGCACCAATTTCGCCAATGGATGCTGCAAGGCTTGCACAACAACTTCAGCGGTGGCAACAACAAAACGCACAACAATGATTAATTCATTGTTTATGCCTTATTCACGGGAGATAAAACTTTGAGCTACAACGGGTCAGGGACGTTCCAAATCAACACGGCAGGGCAACCTGTCGTCTCGGGTACAGTTATTAGTAGCACAGCGTTTAACTCGCTGACTGCTGACTTGGCAACGGGTCTTAGCACCGCGATCACTAAAGACGGTCAAACGACTGTCACAGCCAATATTCCCATGTCGGGATATAAATTAACGGGTCTAGGCGCAGCTACAGCAGCCGCAGACGCTGTTCGGTTTTCGCAGTTGCAAGGCGGAACTGACAAACTCATCACGGTGACGGGTACTGACACTCTTACGGGAACAATGACTCCTGCGCTAACGGCTTATGTTGCGGGCAATCAATTCTCGTTTGTTGCTGCAAATACAAATACTGGCGCAGTCACAATCAACATTGACGGCGTTGGCGTTAAGTCAATCACTAAGAACGGTACGACGGCTCTTGTAGCAGGCAACATAGTTGCAAATTCGGTTGTGTTAATTGAATACGATGGAACGCGGTTTCAGTTGCTGAACGTTGTAACAACAGCAACTGGGGATGTTGTAGGCCCGGCATCATCTACAGCAAATGCTATTCCTACATTTTCTGGAACAACTGGAAAACTGTTGCAAGACAATACAAAAGTAAAAATTGTTAGCAACAACATAACAATGGATGGATCAACAAGCGGAACTTTAACGGTTGCCGCTCCTGCTGTTGCGGGCACTAACACGGTAACGTTTCCTGCGGCTACGGATACGCTTGTCGGTAAAGCCACTACTGATACGCTGACTAACAAGACGTTGACCAGCCCCACATTAACAACGCCAAACATTAACTCAGCACAGTTTGCGACGGTATCGGGTACAGCGCCGATTTATCCCTGTCGTTCTTGGGTAAACTTCAACGGTACAGGTACGATAGCTATTAATGCAAGTGGGAATGTTTCAAGCATTACTGATAATGGTGTCGGAGAATATGCAATTAACTTTACAACTGCAATGACTGATGCAAATTATGCATCTATGGGTTGTGCTATGCAGTCCTCAAGTGGAAATGGTTTTGCTGTCTATCCAAATGCCAAATCAACTTCTCCATATTACATAGCGCCAACATCATCATCTTTTGCTGTTATAACTTCATTAACATATAACACTGCACAAAGAGGTGATTGTGAATATGTAAATATTTCAGTCTTTAGATAAGGATAACCATGAACTCAAGAATTATTTACCCAACAGACGATGGCGGTGTTGCAGTCATCATTCCAGCCGCTGAATGCGGTTTAACCATTGAGGAAATTGCCGCCAAGGATGTACCTGCTGGCAAGCCATTCAAGATTGTGGATGTTGCAGACATCCCAACTGACCGAACATTTCGCAACGCTTGGGAGTACGCAGAATGATTACAATAAATTTTGACAAAGCAAAAGCGATTACCAAGGATCGGCTTCGTGCTGAACGTGCGCCACTACTAGCAGCGCAGGATGTTGCATATCAACGCGCTTTAGAGGCTAGTGCAGACGTGTCTGCAATCGTGACTGAAAAACAAAGGCTGCGTAACGTAACGCAGCTTGCAGATGCAGCGACATCCCTTGATGAACTCAAAGCATTGAAGGTGCAAGCATGAGTACCATAACCGCAGGCACGACATCAGGCACAGCACTACAACAAGCTGGAGACACAACGCAACCATGACAATGACTCTTGACGGTAGTTTGGGCACTACTTTCCCCGCAAGTAGCGTTGGCAACCCTACGAGTGATTATGGAAAATAATCTCGAAGCAAAGTTTCTGACGCATGAGGCTGTCTGCGCTGAACGGTGGAAAGAGACGATTCTTCGCATCAAGCGCATAGAGTCGATAGGCATTGCGTGTGCCGGTGCGATCATTCTTCTATTGCTGCACTTGGTGACTAAGTCATGAACTGGCAAGACGTACTCAAAGCGATTATTCCGATAGTTGTAGCAGCGTTGGCTTGGCTACTTGGACAAGTCTCGGAGTTCTCTACGCGACTGACTAAGATCGAAGGCTCTATGCCTGCTTTGATTACGCCATCCGGTACGCCTACGGACAGTCCATTGTCTGCTGAAGCGCGGCATAGGCTGAAAGAAGAAATTTACAAAGACATTCACGATTTGCAAGTTCGCGTTAAGTTAATGGAAGAAAGAGCGAGGATTTATGCAAAATGATCGACCCTATTACTATTGGAGCAGCGTTTGCCGTAGCTAAGACTTCGGTCGCCTTTGTCAAAGAGGCGATCAACATGGGTAAGGAAATCCGTGATTGTTACGGAGAGCTTTCCCAATTCTTTACCGCGCAAGGTCAAATTGAAAAAGCCGCTAAGCAAGTCGAGGCGGCAAAAGCAGCACCAAAGCCTGACGATCCAAAGGAAGCCGCAGCCCATGAATCGGCGCTATCACAGGCTTTCACCATTGTCATGCAGCGCAAGCAAATGCGCGAGTTTGAGCAAGAACTGCGGGATATGTTTACGCTCAAGGGCGAGCTAGACCTATACCACGAACTATGCGCCGAGCGGCAACGCATCGTTGGCGAGCAAGATGAAGCCGCTAGAGAAGCTATCCGCAAGACTAGGTTAGCTAAAGACCGCGCCGCTAGGAAGAAACAAGAACAGGAAGAACTGCTAATGACGGTTGGAATCTTCGTGGTTCTAGGAATTGGCGGCATCATCGTATTCGTCGCAATCTACTATCGAGGCTGAAATGCTATCTCTTATCTCCAGTTCGTTGTCGTTCCTCATGGGCGGGTTACCGTCGATCCTGTCATTCTTCCAAGACCGCGCCGACAAAAAACATGAACTCGCTCTAGCGCAAATGCAGATTGAGCGGGAACTGGAACTCAGAAAAGCCGGTTTTGAGATTGAGAAACAGATTGAGGAAATCAAGACCGAGCAGATCAGGGTGCAGGCGCAGAGCCGGACGGAGGAATTAGCCGTCCAATCGCAACAAATAGCAGTAACCGAGAAGGTGGCGCTGCTACAGCACGATACCGAGAGCGCAAGGGGTGCAAGCCAATGGGTAGTCAACGCACGCGCTATGGTGCGCCCTGGCATCGCCTACGGAATGTTTCTGCTGCTAGTGTTCGTGGACGTATTCGGCTTCCTGTATGCCTTCAAAACGGGCGTTGCGTTTGACGTAGCGCTCAATAACCTGTGGGATGACGACTCACAGATCATTTTCAGCAGCATCATTGCTTTCTACTTCGGCGGCCAGGCTTTCAAGAAATGAAAGTTTCACCGCTGTGCATCAAAATGATTGCTCACCATGAGGGCGTGAGATACAAGCCTTACCGCTGCCCGGCTAACCTATGGACTATCGGTATCGGCCACGTCATGTATCCCGACCACGCCAAGCTGACAATGGCTGATCGGCTGAAAGTAGACTTACATCCCGACGACAATCGGGTGTGGAGCAAGGAGGAAGTGGATGCAATACTTGCAAGCGATTTGGCTCGATTTGAGCGCGGCGTTACCCAGTATTGCGGAGAGCTTACCCAAAATAAATTTGATGCTCTCGTCTGCTTTGCTTTCAATCTTGGTTTGGGAACACTACAGCGCAGCACCCTCCGTCAGAAGGTGCTGCGCCGGGATTATGAAGCGGCTGCGGCTGAGTTTATGAAGTTCACCAAGGCAGGGGGTAAAGTCCTGCCCGGACTCGTCAAGCGTCGAACTGATGAGCGTCTACTTTTTTCTTCATAATCCACCGGTACTGCTGCTCAGTCATTAGCCGCTGTTCAGTCTCGGGACAAGTCTTGACCTTGCACCACAGCACTTTGTCATTGTCCTTGAACGCAAGATCACAGACTTTGCACCGCTGATAATTTTCCATGTTGATCCTTTTGAAGTTCGTGGAATTCTACTTTTAGTTCGGATACTGCTACCAATAGATCAGTAGTCAATGCCGAGGCTTTCCACCATTGTTTGCCTAATGCAGCGTGGTGTATCTCTTTGCGAAGCCTATCGACTTCTAGGATGCTTTCTGAGTAGTCTTTCATACGCATCTCACTTTTATCATTATGTCTGCTTGCCTGTAGGCTTGTTTTGCACATTGATGTGGATCAAGGTCATAACAATGGCCTATATATCCTTGCATCGCTTTTGCTGCGAAATAGTCACGCAAGTTTATGCTTAATTCGTCTTTTTCTATTGAATCAAATTTTTCGTCAGCGCGTGGGAATGCTTTCATGTTAGCCACCTTTCAATTAAAAAAAACACGCCAATAATAATAATTCCTATGCCCATCATAAATGTTGCAAAACAACAATCTACTAACCACCCATATTTAACTTCGTTCTTAACTTCTGAACTATTCAATGGATTAATAAACGTCACCCACACGGCACACGATAAAAAAATCATAAATAAACCACCAAAAAATATCATTTTAAAGCCTCCTTGCTAAGATATTGTCGATGGTAATCACGGCTCACGGTGCGTCGGCACGCTTTGCACCAACTTAAGAGCGTCCCGAATCTGGTCAAATGGAACTGCTCTGATTGCTTGATTGTGCGGCACTTTGAGCACAGCGCCGGTTGACCCTGCGGCCTCGATTGTTTGATTTTCTATCTCCTTGATCCGTTTGTGATTGAGCTTCCACATCATGTGTTTGGTTCTAGTCTTGCCGTTGTATTGCAGCCTAAGACCTAAACGAGACACCAATCCATCCTTTGCCATGCCGTTGAGATAGCTGCCAATAGTGCCCACATCCTCGCCCAAGATTCCGGCTATGTTGAAACCCGTCATCTCTATATCGCGGGTTAGGACTTCACGCATGGCAGCAATGATCTGACGGGCGCGGGGTTTCAGAGCTTGGGCAGGCACGTTACATCCACCACAGACGGTACTAATTGATTATTGACCTTGCGCTTCGTGCTGATGACTACGGGGCGCATACCGGCACGTTCGCACTCTCCAATGCCATTGATGACTTCAAGCCTAGACAACGGTGGCACTTCCTTTTCCACTTGGAGGCTAGATACGGCTTCCGGTACTGTGGTGCTTGCGTTAGGCTGAAACGATGCACAGCCACTCAGAATTACAACTGCAAAGCAAAGTAGGGTTTTC
>Ga0209400_1002058_pt1 | contig 15545 bp, 12 predicted proteins | sample M_130807_EF_Meta_FD_187313 | JGI IMG/M metagenome (GOLD analysis project Ga0209400, IMG submission 187313) | Freshwater microbial communities from Lake Montjoie, Canada to study carbon cycling - M_130807_EF_MetaG (SPAdes) (version 2) | ecosystem: Environmental > Aquatic > Freshwater > Lake... | reverse complement strand
CCTCCAGCTATGCGCAGCGCTGGTCTACGCGCATTCGAAGGGTGTCGTTCATCGAGATCTCAAGCCCTCGAACCTATTGGTGGATCAATCAGGCACACTCAAGCTGATTGACTTTGGTTGTGCAGCGTTGACCCAGCAGTCCGATATCGAGTTGACCAGAACCATCGAGGGTGTGGCGTCGGGCACTTTGCCCTTCATGAGCCCTCAACAGGTCAACGGACGGCCACCGCATCCCATGGATGATCTTTATGCGGTTGGCGCCACTCTGCATTCACTTTTGGTTGGTGCCCCACCATTCTCCAGAGGGTACCTGGTCCATCAGGTGCTTAACGTCAGAGCACCCTCCATCCGAGAGCATCAAGCTGTGTTGAAGTTGGTAAATCCTGTGCCGAAGGGAGTTGCTGCGATTATTGCCGCCTGTCTCGAAAAGGATGAAGCGAAGAGACCTGAATCTGCCGAAAGTCTTTCATTCCTTCTTAACAAGGAATCCTTGGGAGTTCCTGATCGCCGGAGGTTCCTGATCGCCTTGGCTGCATGTGGGATGGTTGCTGTGATTGGAGGAGGAATATCCAGCTTCAATCAATTCAGAAATCCTAACGAAATCGAATCTGGATTCCTGACGCTTTTCGATGGCACCACACTTGCGGGATGGCGGGGCGATCCGAAAGTCTGGAAGGTCAGAGATGGAGCCATCGTGGGACGTCTTGATGCCAATCGGATGCCCGATGCGAGCAACTGGAGAAAGGAGTTTCTCCAGTTGGAGGGAGAAATCGTGGAGGACTTCGAGTTCCGACTTCAGGTCTTTCTCGATATTCCTGAGTTTGACTCGGGTAATCTGGGTGTCTGCTACAGGACGTCCAATGACCTGTCCCCCATCTCCTACGATTTGGATTTTGAGCCGATATGGAAATACAATTGTGGCCTTCGTGAAATCGGGGGTAGGGACATGCTGGCAAGGCCGACTCAAATCGTCCACTATCATGGTTCATCCAGGGATGATCCATCGGATCTGAAGGGGCACCTCATCGACGAAAAGAGATTAAAGGTGATTTATCGCCAAAGAGAATGGAACGATCTGTGGATTCGCGCCGTGGGCAGCCGTCTGACTCATGTGCTCAATGGGGTTACCATTGTGGATTTCACCGATGCGGACGAAAAATGGCGCCGGATGGAAGGCGGAGTCAGCCTCAAGATCCTTCTTTATTACGGACCTTGGGTTGAGGCGAGATTCAGGCACCTACGCATTCAGAAGCTCTAAAACGCCACTGCGTTACCAATGGGCCCCGCTTTGTTCGATGATGGTCCAAGCCGCCGCGGTCCGGGTCTCCACCCGCAGTTTGAAAAGGATACTGGCCACCTGCTTCTCCACCGTTTTCGAGGAAACACCGACAATGATCGCCATTTCCTCGTTGCGTTTCCCTCGAATTAACCATGGAACCAGAAGAGCCTCGGCCTTGCTCAGCCCCATGCTTTTTAGCGATTCCACACCAAAAGCCGGCTTCAAGCGACTCATCACCAACATCCTCCCACCCTGCGGATCCTTGCAGGCATGGACTCGTAGCCTTTCCTCTCCCACTTTCCTTTCGTAGGGCACTCTAGAGGAGACGCATCCCTGAACCCACTCAATCAGACAGGGAGGCAGACATTCGCCGACGCCATCAAAAAAAGTATTCATCCAAAGTCCGGCGGATGGCGTCAGCTCCAGAATCCCAGCCTGATCATCCAGCCATATCACTGCCGTGTCGCTGGTGACCAACCACTCCGCCTCACCCGGTAGCGTGGTCTCCATCACCGGTTCACCGCCACAGGCCGCTCCACCCTCGTCGCCTACCGGTAAAAACCGCAGGCTAGTAAGCCCGATACCAATGAAATCCCCGCGAACCACCTTGGCAGCACTCCCAATCCGAGTGTTGTTTAACCAAGTGCCGCCTCGGGACCCGCAGTCCACCAGCCACCAGTCCCGACCCTCGCGGAGAATTACCGCATGTCGCCGCGAAACCTCTGGCGAGGAAACCCGAACGGCACAAGACGCCGCACGCCCGATTAAACAGGGGACCCCGCTGGCGGTCAAAAGGGTTCCATTCGGAGACTCAAAGTTTAGAAGGGTTGTAGGCATGGTGAAATTTCAGATGCTTTGGGACGGCAGGAGAGATCAGTTATCTCGTTGCAATAAGGACATACGATCTGTTTTTTGACCAACGCATCCAAAGAGTCACGGAGCCGGATGCTGCAGAACAAATGATTCGCCCGCTTATGCGGTTGGCAGAAGGAGTTCCCGAGAATCGGCGTCATGCAGAGCGGGTAGAGAGTCGCTCTCCGAACAGCAAATAACAGCACCTGGTAGGCCTCAGCTGTTCCCTCAAGTTTCAGGCCCCTGAGAATCATAACGCTACCAAATTCGCCTGCTAGCCTTAGCAGAAAAACAAGCGCAGCAACCGCAATTCCCCACTTCATCCACTCGAGAAGGGTGGCCGCCATCGGACGGTGAAATATGTGCTGGTGTCGAAATCGATGCATCGCGCATTGGGTTTCTCACAGAGAATTAGCTGAAACCAAAGGACAGTTCAATGGGTAAACCGACCCATTTACAAAACGGATTTGTTACCTAAAATTGATGCCGTGACGGGTTTGATCGCACTTCTTTCTGCTGCATTCTGGGGGCTCTGTCCCTCAACCCCGCTCCTTCAAACACACTCCAAACAACTACCATACCGTGAAAACAGTACTAAGATCAATCTTCGCTGGGTTTATCATCGCCAGCGGTCTCAGCCACGCCAAAGTCTCTTCATCCCTAAACTCTTTTTTCAAAACATCTCAAGATTCAACGGGTGATGGGCCGCTGGATGCCGGACAGCGTCCTACCGGATCTATGTCGGGATTTTCCGGTGTCATAAGGCTGAACGCCAACAGGCTTGGCTCGCTGATCATGGGGCTGGCCTTAACAGGATCCTCCGTTGCGCAGAACGTTCCTATCTCGGCGGGATTCAGCAACAGCCTCTTCCTGAAACCGGATGGAACGGCATGGGCTTGTGGATCCAATACTTACGGTGAAAACGGTAATGGGGACATATTTAGCGTGAGCACCCCTTTACAAGTCGCTCGTGATGTATTTGCGGTCACTTCCGGTGGAGGAGCATCGACGACCTCCAGCCCCACATTCCTCGTCAAGAATGACGGAAGCCTCTGGGCCTGCGGCAGGAATGCTTACGGTCAATTTGGCAACGGTAGACAATCCCTCGCTACTCAGGCCGTTCCGGTCCGGGTCATGCGTGGAGTGAAAGGAGTCGCGTGTGGTGGCCAGCACAGCCTGTTTCTGAAAGTTGATGGCAGCCTATGGAGCTCCGGTAGGAATGATTTCGGGCAACTCGGCGATGGAACCGTATCGGCCTCTTCGGGTTATAAGCAATCACCTGTGTTGGTCATGACGAACGTCAAGACCGCATCGGCGGGGTTTTCACACAGCCTCGTCGTCAAGAATGATGGAACCGCTTGGGCGTTCGGATCAAACGCGAGCGGCCAGCTTGGTGACGGAACAGTCACGAGCCGGTCCACTCCGGTTCAGGTCATGAGCGGCGTGACAAGTGTCGCCGCCGGGTCCAACCACAGTCTCTTCCTCAAACCGGACGGTAGCGTCTGGGCTTGCGGCAACAACGGTTCGGGCCGTCTCGGCGACGGCACGACCACGAACCGGTCCACTCCGGTTCAAGTCATGAGCGGAGTGATGAGAATTGCGGCTGGAGCCAGCCACAGTCTCTTCCTCAAATCGGACGGTAGCGTCTGGGCTTGCGGCAACAACGGTTCGGGCCGTCTCGGCGACGGCACGACCACGAACCGGTCCACTCCGGTTCAAGTCCTGAGCGGCGTAACGGAAATTTCGGCTGGGGCCAGCCATAGTCTCTTCCTCAAATCAGACGGAAGCGTCTGGGCTTGCGGCAACAACTATCAGGGCTGTCTTGGAAACGGCACGACCACCTCGCAATCCACTCCGGTCAAGATCATGGAGAATTTGCAGAACATGGCTCCGCCTCCTTCGCCAGTCGTGGGTGGAGGATCATGCAGTGCTCTGGTAGGCCAGGCTTTCAGCCTCCCTCTTCAAGTCACTCCGGGTGTTCCTGCCTATTTCGGGGCCACAGGGCTCCCTCCGGGTTTGACCCTTGATCCATTGGTCGGACTGATCAGCGGGATCCCTAGCACCGGGGGCACATATCAAGTGACGGTTACCGCAGAGAATGCAGGCGGTATCCAATCCGCCACGTGGACACTGGAGGTCGGTTCGAACGCTGCGGCCTACCCCTCAGGAGGAGGCATCATCGAGGCCTGTGTGGGGCAGATCCTCGACCATCCAATCGCCGCCACCCCATCGTCCGTGGCCTCAGGTGTGCTCGGGCTGCCCCCGGGTCTGCGCCAGTTTGATCTGAATGATGACGGACTGATGGATTCGATCAACGGAGCCCCTCTCGTGCCGGGAGACTTCCGCGTTACCTTGTGGGCAGAGAACTCCCAAGGGCGGACCACTGTACCCGCAGTGATCCGGGTCAAGGCAGCGGCCAGCGTGCGATCAACCGGATCGCTCGAAGGCCTGCGGGTGAAAGCCATGTTCAAGGACGAGTCTGGCAACACCTTTTTGGGTGCCACATTCACCGGTTCGGCGACCGTAGCGGGCACTACCTTCAACGAAGATGGCAGCGGCGGCAACTTGATCGTCAAGATCGACTCCGCAGGTGGAGTGGTGTGGTGCTCCCAATTGACCGGCGACGGATTCAGTGAAATCCAAAACATCACAGTGAACGGCGGGGGCACAATCATTGCCTGCGGCACCCTCAGTGGAGGAACCCAGTTTGCCGGGGCGACGACCAATGGTGCATCCATTTTCGTAGTGAGACTGTCAGCGGCAGGAGTGCGCCTTTCCACGATCGCTCTAGGCACGGGAGGGAGCAACGTTTCCTGCAGCGGATTGGCGGTTGACGTTACTGGCAACGTCTGGATAGGCGGTTTTTTCTCAGGTTCTCTCGGATTTTCGGACGGAAGCACATTGACCTCAGCCTCGCTGGAGGGCCTCAACAATGGATTTGTGGTCGGCTTAAGCCTTTTAAACACCGTTCTGACCCCTCGGTTGTTCAGCAGCAGCAGCAATGTCGAAATCGACTCGATCGCGTTGAGCGATGGGCAATTGTGTGTGGCTGGCAACTTCCATGCCGAGGTCACGGTGCCCAGCACTTCATCTTTCAGCCAGCCGATTACGTTGAGGAACTCGGACGGAGCTGCATTTGTCGCGATGATCTCAACGAATACCGCAAATTGGGCGCGCCAAATCCCCCATGGGGAATTCTTTGACCGAAATTGCCTCGTTGCAGATTCAGAAGGATCGATCTACCTCGCGGGTGCCAATCAATCTCCAGCCAACCCGGTAGGCAGCCTCCCAGCCGACGGCATCGCACTTCCCCAGACGAGCGGTCGAGCCTTTCTGATGAAGCTTTCGGTGAGATCCTTCGGGTTGGGCTGGATCAAGGACCTGCCCGGTAGCCAACCAGCGCTCGCCTACGATCGCGGCGACTCTCTTTATCTTGAGGATGCTGCCACCAGTGGTAGCTTCGACAGCATCGAGTTCAGCGGCACCACGGGCCGTTATCTAACGAAGATCAGCACTGCGGGGTCCGTTCGCTGGGTGCGGGAGTCGGTCGGAACTACGCAGGGTGCCGACTATCCTTTTGTCGCCGCTGATTCCGCCGGCAATTGCGCGATTGCCGGACACAGCGATGGATCTGCCGCACTCTCCATCGGTGATCAAAGCGTGACGGGATCAGGAACCGGGCTTTTCCTGCTCGGAAATGCAACCTCCAGCGGAGCCGTGCCGGTGATCACCAGCACCCTGACCCGGTCATGGGTTGCGAGCAGGAGTTTCAGCCGCGAATACACCTATCAGATCCAGGCGACCAACACCCCGACGAGTTACTGGGTCTCGGATCTCCCCGAGGGGGTGCAATTCGACGAGTCCACAGGCGTCATCACCGCCACCCCGAGCGAAGCGGGAACCTACACCTCGACCATCTGGGCGATGAACGCGGCGGGCTATGGATCGGCGACGCTCACCGTCACGGTGACACCTGATCCGGACCCGGAAATCACCAGTCCGACCACCGCCACGGCCAGGGTGGGTCAACCCTTCAGCTATCAGATCACGGCGACGAATTCACCTACCTCTTTCAGTGCTTCTGGTCCTGGCGTGGCGGGAGGATTACCTGATGGCCTGTCGTTCAACGCGACAACAGGTTTGATTCAGGGAACGCCGACTCTGGCGGGCTCTACCTTTTTCGTCGTTCGTGCGTCGAATGTAACTGGAAATGGTTCGCTTTTCGTCACCCTCAGCGTGGCCGCTAATCCTGCAATCGCAGCTCCGACGGTGCAGGCTGGATCCATCACGGCAACTGTGGGCCAGCCGCTATCCTATCAGATTCAGGCGACCGGAGCCCTGAGGTATGGAGCAACCTCGGCGAGCTCGTCGGCGAGCGGTTTGATCTGTGACAAGTCCACTGGATTGATTTCCTGGACCCCTGCCGCAGCGGGAACTTACACGATTACCCTTCAAGGCATCAACGGCGGTGGGGTCACCAGCGCCTTGTTGCAGATCACCGTCAGTCCAGCGAATGGCGGCGGTGGAGCACTGAGCACCTGGCGTCAGCAATACTTTGGCAGTGACCAGAACAGCGGCAACGCTGCGGATCTCGCAACGCCCGATGGCGATGGGATTCCGAACCTTCTCAAATACGCGCTGCTGATGACACCCGGTCAAAATGGCTCCAGCCGCTTGCCGCAAGCGGCGATGACGGGGCCATCCGGGAATCGTCGCCTCACCCTCACTTTCCAGCGGGATCCCTCGCGCAGCGACGTCTCCATCGTCATCGAGGCCCAGAGCGAACTCGGTGGCGCATGGAGCGAGATCGCACGATGCACCAACGGGGCCGAATTCACTGGGGCTGCAGCGGTTTCCGAGTCCGCCGGTGCCAACGGGTCGAAAGCTGTCACTGTCCAAGACGTCCAGGCTAATGCCTCCCGCCGATTCATGCGGGTGCGGGTCGAGCGATGATGGATCATCTCAGGAGTCAGAGATCATGAAAAGCCTCGCGAGTGTATCCTTGTTTTACCTAGCAATACAGTGAAACAGAACAGCCACTCGCCGCAACTCCTTTTCGGAGCAATAAGGACGAAAGGGGCGGACTGGGGCACAATCGGAGTCAATCGGCATGAATCGGGTCAATGCTTGTTTCTTGTAATTTTTCCTAGAGGTCGTGTCTCCTATGGGATTTTGTTAGAGGCATTTAGCGGGGCAACCCAGAGCGCAGGACTTGGCAGCGCGCATTTTTTTCTGTTAGCCTAAGAGACAGATTCAGTTTTAGCATTTTTACGGGAATTTGTTTGTATATGCCGTCGTTTTTGACCTGCCCCACGAGGGGGGGCGGCGAGAAGAATTACACTGACCCCATTCCCTAGGGGTGACCCTTATTCATTTTCAGGTTAAAACCCCGATGCGGGCTATTCAGAAATTGTGGCAAACTATTTCGGGCTATTAAATCATTGGTTGCCTGACATTTCCTATTGGAAAATCAAACGAAAAAATGAATTATATGAAACGTAAGCTAAACATCAGTCGCATCGCAACACTCGTAGCCACTGCCACATTTGCCGCCGAGACCCATGCGCAAACCTCGCAACTCGTCTATTCGCAGAATTTCAACGCCGCCGCCAATGACACCACTGGCACCGGCTTGAACGACGGGTCCAACATGGTGGATAATGTGAGTTATTTTCAACCCAGAGTGTGGGACAGCACAAGCTGGGGAGCCTTACCCGCCGGCCAAGGGTGGAGGGCACTATTCTTAACCCCGATGGATACGGGCGTATTAAGCAACTTTTACATGCCCGTTAGAAACACGGGCCAATCTGTTTCGAGCTTCAATGCGAATTTTTCCCTACTACTCAATTATATCGGCTATACGGGCGGTAATACCTTAGGCGATGGGTTCTCCATTAATTTTGGAAAATTCAATAACACCAACAACGCCATCGGCGGATATCTGGGCATGTATACCCCCGCCGGCGGGACGACAGGCAATGTTCTGACACTTTCCTTTTACACATACGCAGGCGATGCGCCGAGGATTGAACTGAGCTACAACGGTTCCGTCGTGGCGACCAACCCGATGGACCCATTCTATAACGTTCAGAACCCGCCGCCCAGCAGCGCTTTCCTGCCGGTAAACTTCTCGTATGATGCCAACGGCGTCGATGTCACCTACAACGGGACCTCGGTCTTTTCGAATGTCGCGGTTGCAGGATTCACTCCGGGCGTCAATGACAGCTTCGCCATGCAAGGCCGTACCGGCGCGGCCTATGAGAACATCTTCGTCGACGACATCGCCATCAACACCACCGTAGCCCCCTTCGTCTGGTCCGCCGGCGCGGGCAACTGGACCACGGCCGGCGGCTGGACCATCGGCACCGCACCCACTACGAACAACAACTGGATCGTGATGTCGGGTGCAGGCGGTAACGTCAACAACAACGCGGTGACTGCCGTTCAGGGCCTGACCTTTGCCAGCAACGCCTCCGGTTCCTACACCCTTTCAGGAAACGCAATGACGGTTGGCGCGGATGGCATCACCAACAACTCTTCCCGCGCCCAGACCGTCTCCAGCAACCTCACGCTCGGGGCGTCGCAAACCTTTAACGCCGCCAGCGGAGCGCTTTCATTTGACGGCACCATCAATGCGGGAAATAACACCCTCTCCGTGAGTGGAAACAACGCCGTCACGATCAACGGATCCATCAGCGGCACCGGTGCCTCGCTTGCCAAATCCGGCTCGGGCAACCTCACGCTCGGCGGCGCCAACACCTACAGCGGCGGCACCACCATTTCGGCAGGCCGTTTGATTGGAACGTCCTCCAGCCTGCAAGGCGCGGTGACCAACAATGCAGCGTTGGAATTTGCACAGTCCAGCAATGGGACCTACTCCGGCAACATTAACGGCAGCGGGTCCTTTACCAAATCCGGTACTGGCACGCTCACCCTCACCGGCAACAACACCTATACTGGTGCGACCACCGTGTCTGCTGGCAAACTCGTCATCAATGGAAACGTATCCGCTAGTTCCACTTCCGTATCCTCAGGTGCCACGCTCGGCGGCATTGGCACCGTGGGACCTCTTACCATCCAATCAGGCGGCATTGTCGCACCAGGCAACAGCCCGGGCATTCTTACGGTGAACGGCAATTATACCCAAGCAGGACAATACACGGCGGAGATCGCCGGCACTACTCCCGGCTCGGGCTACGACCAAATTTCCGTTATCGGCACTGTGGACGTCTCGGGTGGCAGTCTCGTTACCGCATTCTCCGGGTCCTATGCCAAAAACGATCTGCTGTTCATCCTCCTCAACGACGGCACGGATGCCATCAACGGCACCTTCGCGGGCTTCGCGCAAGGCGCCACGGTTGCCTCCTACGGCTACATGGACTGGCAAATCAGCTATACAGCAAACTCGGCAACCAATCAGTTCACTGGCGGCAATGACATCGCGCTCATGGCGATTCCCGAGCCCTCGTCGGTCACGGTGGCCGGCATCGGCCTTGCGATGCTGCTGGGCCGCCGCAGCCGGTCGCGTAAAAATGACAACAACGCCTGAATCAGGCGAGATTGAACAATCAAGCAGGGGCGGGGCATTCATTGCGCCGCCCCTTTTTCATGCCCTGACAGCAATAGGTATCATCCTGAAGTTCGCAGTTGGAATTGCAGAATTTCACTTAAAGCCTTGTAGAACATGGGCTAGAGAGGAAAACTTGACTCGTTTTTCGTTTCACCTGATGGGTGAAAACATGGGAAAAATGGATTTTGCATGCTGGTCACGCTGCATCAATGGTTTGAAGACGAAATCAACCGCATTTGAGCGTATTTTAGCGTTGGAACTGCGGTTTCTAGGTTCATATTCCATGAGCAACAGATAGATCTGCTTCATCTCTGAAATAGCACGTATTTTATCACGATTCTTGGATTGATCGACTACTACGGGGTTATTGAAAAGCCAGATCGATTGATGGATGCAACCCACCAGAGAACATGAGGCGGCAAAGAACAAGAACACCAGCAAATTAAGCCTCAGAGTTTGCAAAAAACGCCACGGTGCCAGGTTTTTTTGCCGCACCACCCACTGGCAGAAGGCATTCGTAAGCCACAAGCAAAAGACCCATCCGATCAACGAACTGCCGATCATTTCCCAACCGAAATGCATTCTCATTAGATTGTCCTTGAGGAAAAATATCCAACCAAATGCGATATAAAGCGGAACTTCAACGACGAATGAAGCTCCAGCCATTACTGCAAGAAAAAGAACCACCATTGCCATTGCCGTTGCCAGGAAAAGCATCATACCCTGACTAAAACAACCATGCTTCTTCGATTCTTGTTCCATGACTCAGTTCTCCAAAGCCTGATAAATTTTTGATTCACTCCATTCCTCAATGCTGCCATCGCGCAGCAACACAAATCGCTTGCTACCAGCTTCCGCAGGTTCATAGAGCAACGACTCTCTACCGCCGCCAATGCTCTTACATGCGAGATAACAATACACCCCTCCGCTTGGCGCCCGCCACTCTTTCCAAGGAATCTCACCTCCAAACGGTCCATCTGGCACATCGCCTTTATGCTCCAAGGTATAATTCCAAATCCGCTCTTTGATTTCCTCCACACTTGCTAACCGCATACTGCGAGGAACGCCATCGCTAACGGGAATCGCGCGCAATCGATATCGTGAACCATCTTTCTCCCATGCCGCCGGGGTCATTAGTTCGCGCGCGCCAGCGATCATCGTCAACACCACATGAATCAGCATCCCAAACAAAAGCAACAAACCGAAGGCCCATCGAGAATTCAAAACCGGCCACGAGGGAAAAGCTCCGCGCAGTCCATTCCAGAGTCGTTTCAAGCCCCAACTCAAGAGCAGAAGTAATAACAGAAAAAACGACAAAGCCTGTAAACGAAACCCCGCCACGACATCCACACCGTAGGAGGTCATCCCTGCGTGCAAAGGTTGGATGCCGCAGAGAAAGACCCACGTCAGCAATGTCCATAGACAAGGTTTACGCATAAATCACACAACAGCCGGGAAAATTTAACAAGTCAAGCCAATGTTTGAAAATCAGGTGACCAAAATCGTCAAACGTCGCGGGTGATTATGCAGGAGAAAGCGGAATCAAAGGGCACTAATCTCAAATAAAAAATCAATCACCCATCTATCTTCTCACGTCCCCGCAGGAAACAGCCCATCGTCACAACGTTTCCAAGCAAATCACTCCAGCCCCTGGATTTTCCGGGTCCATTCCCAGAAGGATTTCATTGCCTCGCTGAAGCGGCTGACCATCGGTTGTTCGGGGGCCAAGACCCGCAGGCGTCGCTCCGCGGCGCGGAAACTCGCTTCGTTTGATCGACCCAGGTATTCGCCATCGACCTGGATCGGGAAGTCGCTTGCACTTTTCACGATGAAATCATCCGACTGCAAGTGCGCCACCGAGTCCGCGAGGTCGACTCCACCGCGGGCCAGACCGGCAAAGGAATCCAGCACGAAGCGGTAGCCCGACTCCTTGAAGACCAGCATGTCCATCATTTGATCCTGATTGCTCGCCTTGCGGAACAGCGGCAACTGCCCGCCGTAGAGCGCGCCGTTGCCGACAAATACCGCGACCCCTTCCTCGCGCCGGCCATCGGAGGTGACCAACTCGATCGTCGGCGGTTTTTCGCCGAGAACCTTCACGGCGGCCAGCAAGTAGGCAAGCGGGCCGAGCATCTTTTTGCTTTCCCAGGTCGTTTCCTCGATGACCATCGCATCGAATCCGATGCCCGCCATTTGCATGAACGGCGCGTGATTCACCTCGAACAAATCGATCTCGCGGATGTATCCGCTTTCGATCACCTCGAAGGCCTTGTCGAGGTTGCCATAGGGAATCCCCAGCTCGCGGGCGAAAACATTCATCGTGCCGGAGGGGATCACCCCGAGGGCAGTGGTCGTTCCGGACAGCCCCTGCACCACGGCATTCAGGGTGCCGTCACCTCCTGCGGCGACAACCACCGGCTCGCCATCGGCGGCAAACTTGGTCGCCAGGTCCCGGGCTTCTTCCGGGGTGTTGGTCGCATACATCACAAAGCGCGTCGCACGTTCCATGATGAAACTCGAAGCACGCTGCGCCCGCTGGCTGCGCGCCTTGGGATTGAAAATCAGCGGATATCGCGGAGGCGGGGTCACGTCGGGATTCTAGCTCAATCGCGGGGTTTCACAACATGTCATATCAGCGCGTCCGACTGCGTTCCTCGCGAATGACGGCAAGCGCGTCGTAGAGCGCAAAGAGCATGATGATAATCGTCAGTGCGGCGCAACCGAGCCACCAGATAATGAATCGCAGCGGCGACTGCCCGAGCCAGCCATCGATGCCCCACAAGCCGAGGGCGAAAACCCCGAGCATTAACAAAGCGCCGGAGCCCAGCCACTTGCGGCGGGTGGTGCGGTCGTGCAGGATCGCCCGGGCGATGGCGACCGTTGTGCTCAACCATGAGGAGGACTGCGGCACGGTCCAGGTCAATTGAGGCTGCGACCGCCGTTGACGATCAGGGTTTGTCCGGTCAGGAAGCCCGCCTCGTTGCTGGCGAACCACGCCACCGCCCAGGCCGCGTCGTCGGGCGTGCCCCATCGTCCGACAGGCACGGTTTTCACATACGCGTCTTTCGCGTCCTGCGAATCATTGGCGTGGCGTTCGACAGGAATCCAGCCCGGCGCGACACAATTCACCGTGATCCCCTCGCCTGCCAGTTCATTGGCCATCGAACGCGACCAGCCGATCTGCCCGCCCTTGGCGGCAACGTAGGCGGAATAAACCGGCATGCCGACATGAAACACCTCGCTGGTGATCTGGATGATGCGCCCCCAGCGGCTCGCTTTCATGCCGGGCAACAGCCGCTGCGACAACAGGAACGGGCTTTTCACGAAAGCATCATACATCGACTGGTATTCCTCCCAGGTGTAATCTTCGATGCGTTTGACCGGTTGCGGCGGGGTGGCGTTGGTCACCAGGATGTCCACTCCGCCCCAGAGCGCTTCGATCTCATCGGCCATGCGGTTGACTTCCGCCTGATCCATGACATCGCCCGCCACCAGGGTTGCCTGACCGCCCGACGCGATGATTTCATCGACCACCTGCTGGCCCATTGTGATATTGGAAAAACAATTGACCACCACCCGGGCACCGAGTTTGGCCAGCAACACCGCCATCGCTTTTCCCAATCCCCGACTGCTTCCGGTCACCCAAGCGACCTTGCCATCCAAGCGCAACCCGAACAACTGATGTGTTTCATGCATAACGCTCAACAACACATCTCACGCTAGCGATGAACACAAGTAAAAAATCGCAGGCAGTTGCAGCGCGGCGATCGAGATAGAGAGAAGGTAGGATGTTCGTTTGGTTGGGAGGAAGTCAATTAGCCACCCTCACTCAAACGGTCTTCATTCCGCAAAGCCGGCACTCCCGCCAGAGCGGCTGCCAACACAAAATGCATAAGGGCGCGTTACAGGTCGCATCGGGCTTTTTCAACCATGGGCGCAGCCGGAGGTTCGTTCCTCACCTCCGTAGCACCCTTTGTTGTTCGGCTGTTCAACCTGATATTAAATGCTTATCCTTATTTGGTTTCAGTAAGGATGCGAATTGGGTGATTTATGAATTTACCATTTACCTCAAGTTCAACTGGAGAATTCCCGCCCACTAACTTTACTTCGAGTTTATCGGGGAATTGAGACGAAACAAGAGGACTATCTCCAATAAGCTTCAAGTCAATTTGATGCGGTGCTCTTGATTCATTAACTGCTAGGATTATTGATCTTCCAAGTGAGACACAGCCGAAGCTGATAATGACCGTTCCTATAATAAAACCGAATGCTAGAATTAACGCGCTTTGTTTGTTCATTTGAGCTTATTTGATTTAAAGTTTGTTTTGCCGAACAGTCTTTGTTGGTAGCATCCTGCCGGGTGATATCAGGCGGGGATGACTTTTTGTAAAAGACACCAATCCTCACGCCATGACAAGGAAATTGTCGCGGCGCGGGTGTCGCGTAAAAGGCTTTGCTTCACGCGATTGCCATATCAGGCCACTTTCCGAGGTAGGGAACGGAGCGCGACTTCCTTGCTGATATCAGCACATCCAGCGCAGACTACCATGCGCATTTTCGATCCGTATCGAGGTGGAATGACAATGGTTCATTTGCCGGCAAATGTTCTATCCCCATTTCATATTCAAGGCTCCATCTCTTCCGGGACTTTGGCCCTCTTGCAAAACATGGTCTCTTTTCGTCTTCAGGGCCTTTGGTGCTCTTGCGATATTTGGCTCCTTCTCATCTTCAGGACCTTTGGCACACGGATGACTCTTTTCAATCTCCGCTGCCTCCGCTAGCTCCTGTTCATACCTCTTCGCATGCCACGCCCCTCAGCCCGGCCGGGTCACGGTCACGGGGTTGCGGTATTGTTTACGGTCTTTGGCGTTCTGGTGGGATTGGCGACTCCACGCCCCGGTATTCCCTAGCTTTGCCCCACGGTATCATTCGCAAACAAGCCGGGTGAATCAGGATGTAGGGTCATGAGCAAACAAGCCTGCCCCCACCGGAACTTTCGGAGAAATTTCCCTGTTTGCTGATCGATTGCCTGATCTTCCGCAAAAACCCGCGCCCGGCAGGATGCCGGACGCAGCCTGCGGGACGCAGGCGCTCCCCGGGGAGAATTTCCCTGCCCCCAAATCCTGGAATCCTGAAATCCTGTCAAAAACAGACGCCATGACAATTTCCCAGACAAATGATCATAATCTTGCGAATTTCAAGCGTAGGCGAGTTTGCCTTTGGGTTCGGGAATGGGGCGGCCTATGGCTTGAGCAGTTTCGATCCATTCGGCGATGACCAGTTGGGCGTTGGCCAGGGCTTCTTCGTAGCTGGCTCCGTCGGCCATACAGCCAGAGAGTTCGGGGACTTCCGCGAGGAATGCATGATCTTCGCGGCTCCAATAGATGATGATTTCGTAGCGCATGTCAGTCGATATTGAGTTGGTATTTAAGAATGAGGTTCCGCACCTGCTTGACTTGATAGGCTTTGGCTTTGTTTCCGAGTGGCTGCAAATTGAGAATTTCCTCCACCTCTGCCTTGTGGAAAATCACATGGCTACCCCTCCTTGACGGCGGGTAAAGCCGCCGCGCTCAAGAAGGTGGCAGAGATCGGCAAAGGCAATGTTTGCGTCCGAGCGCCCGGAAAGGATGTCGGCGAAGACTTTCCGAGTTTTGCTCATGGCTGGAGCATAGCGAGTTTATCTGCTGTGGCAATAGTGAAAGTGGGCGAAAGAACGGCAACAGCAACACGGGCGTTGCCTACCGTGTTGACTCAAAAGTAAATGACACCGGATCAGATCCGGAAGGGTGGGGTCGTTGACTCATAATTCAGGACACCGTAACGCCGTTCTTTCTATCTGCATCG
>Ga0209400_1002057_pt1 | contig 15546 bp, 23 predicted proteins | sample M_130807_EF_Meta_FD_187313 | JGI IMG/M metagenome (GOLD analysis project Ga0209400, IMG submission 187313) | Freshwater microbial communities from Lake Montjoie, Canada to study carbon cycling - M_130807_EF_MetaG (SPAdes) (version 2) | ecosystem: Environmental > Aquatic > Freshwater > Lake... | reverse complement strand
GTCGCCTTGTGGCTAAAAAAACGGCCTCCTTTAGAGCTATTGCATGACTTGCACATGGCACGTAGATTATCTGGACTCCACATATCACCACCCTTAACGCGTGGAATGATGTGATCTACTGTGTGTGCTGGCTTGTTACATAATGCACACTGCCAACCATCACGATCTAAGATGGTAATGCGTAGCTTCTTCCACTTACCACTACCTATCTCACGTTCGCTCAATGCCAGCCCTTCTTATCTAAATGCTCAGCTGCTAAACAAGCATTAGGTTCACCATTGACCATACCATAACGATGTGCTATGTATTTATAATGTAGATCTATTTGGCCTCTAGGTGTGAGCCCTAAGACCATAGGATTACGCATCTGACCTAAGCCATAATGACTACCGTTACGTGCTTTGTAATTCCATCTAGATTCTCTATAGATTATGTAGTTATAACAATCAAACTGATCGTAAGTCTTAAACTTATTGTAAGCATAAAGCTTTAAGTTCATTACATGATTATTAGCAGCAACGGAATCAGTCTTTTCAAAGCATAAGATCTCAATGAATACAAGGGTGGCAACTAGCGTGCACCTCGCGAGCGACCCCTTCCGGGGCTCGCGTTTCGGCTTTGATAGCCGATGCGATCTAGAGCGTACCATACGTGTCAAATACATAGATAAACTAATTAACATAACTGCAGGTCACAAGGCGTGTCGAAGAATGGCACAATGTTGTATTGATCTATCCAGTTATAATCGTAGCCAGCCTCACTCATGGTTTACCGCCCCATCCACCACCCTTAAATATGAGACCAGGGGCTGAGTAAATGCGAGACATTTGCAAATTACATTTAGGACAATCCATGCCGGCAACATCATCATCGTAAGATTTCTGCACTGATCCATAAGTGCCACATTCATTACAACTGTATTCATAAGTAGGCATTACTTCGTTCCAATCAACTGGCAAGTGTGGCAGTCCACGGTGAGAAACTTCCATCCACCACACTTACTGCATCTGCATATATCACTGTCGGGGATATGCAAAGCTTCGGCTATATTCTTTACTCCCACGCATCCGCAAGACATGCACTGGTACGCCTTAAAGCCTTCGGGCGTATCTAGTTGCTCTAGCCATAAGAACTCGGTTTTAACCTTACAGCCATTACATTTGAATTGTGGGTACATTATGATAATATCCTTATTGCCTACATTGGCACTGAGTACAAATCAAGTAATTACCACTATGTATTAACCTGTCGTCATTACAAGCTATACATAAGTCAGTAGATGGTAGAAACTTTACCTGGTCGTTTTCCATTCGCTCCAGGTAAGGTCCACCTCTTAATATCTCTAGATATCCCATTTATTCACCCCCTTTACCAGATTCGGAATCATCCGGCCAATACCATGTGCCTGCAGCTGTGAGTTTTGCCCATTTAGCATCACATTGTTCGGCTTTGGGTGCAGTGCATACATAACCTGCGTATGGTTTATTTGTAGCCTTGGCGATGCCTTCTTTTTTTACCATATCACCATGCCGGCAAGTAAAACCAACACTAACCACTTCACCAATTTCTGCAACACTTTCACCAATAGACCAAGCAACAGGAACAGGCTCGTTGCTATTATCTTTAGGTTGTGTGTCCACAATATGTAACGCCATTTCCATCGCAGCTGATTTACTTCCTGGTCTGCCATATTTAGGTTTAAATTGTTCAACTTTGCTCATCTCTTCTCTGGATGCACGTTTGCCCTTAGCCGCATAACCCGCGTTTGCAAGCGCACGGCCGATCGCTGAAGTCTCGCAGTTCTCCAATGCAGAAGTTGAATTAACACCGCGATCAGAAATGCTCTCACTAGCGAGCCCAGTCGCACACGGCTTTGCATCGGCTTCCGTTTTATATAATTCAGCACTAACAATGTATCTAGTGTCTGAGGCCTGCTCAATTTTTGTTGCCACTCTTCCATCCGGATAATCCTTCCACCATTTTTCTAGTCGGCTCTCGACTGTTTCGTAATCAGCTAAATTAAACATTAGTCAACCCCCCATGTGAATTGCGTGTCCATCTCTGCATCAAGGACTGATTTGTATATCGAAAGGTAAGCAAGTCCGTCTTTAAGACTGTCCTCGTGATTTGGTGATTCACTAAGCCGAGACACCTTGACGAGTGCCATACATAACGCAACTTGACTAGCCGTAACCGGAGTGTTGAGGTATGCCGACCAGAGTTCACTGATCCGCTTATGGTTGTAGTAAGGATGACCGTAGACCGCTCCGCGCTCGTGGATCGTGCTAACAACATCAGCTAGTAATTTCTCAGTTGTTGTCGGCATTAGTTTTGTTATCAATCATTCTGCGGTGCATGTCCCAGCCGTCTTTGCGACCACGCCAGTAATGTGTTTGCTTTGCGTTTTCATACATACCATACGCCACTGTTATTGCAACCATACTTGCAACCCATAACAGACCAGCTTCTTTTAGATCCATGTAGCCCTAACTATGCTCACATACTTTGTGGCACAGCCATAGTGTTGCACCTGTGTACGACTTTGTGGATTATTTAGGGCGTAGTTTGTATAACGTTTAGGTAACGATGTTACCCGTAATACCGCCCTAGAGCTGTAAATGAGCCATCCTTTGAGATCGGCACTAACGTTGGTGTTAGTGTCTTTCCTACGGCCTCTAGTATAGCAATACCCATCTGCCAATTCGCGCTTCCATAGCGTAAATAAGACGCTTTTTTTCTATCCATTAGATTGCCTACCTCTACCCCATATAAGGCTCTGTAATGGCTTCCTACGCCCTCTGCATAGGCACTCATGCCTAGTCTATGGGTGTGGCCACACAATACTGACTTACCCCATTTTTTAGCCAGGTTAAGGGCAGTAATACCAGCGTGCTGAGACATGTTGCCTTCATCGCCATGGGCCAGCATCCAGCCCGGTTCAAACTCATATGCTTCTTTGTGGTAAGTCATGCCCATCTCTGCAAACCCCATAAACTTTGGGTACTGCAATTCAGGCAGGCTGATTAAACCAGGTACTTTTAGTAAAGTGTTATAAAGGCGATCAGTATGATTGCTGCGGATAATATGACATTCTTTGCTGTACTCACTGAGATCCCACAGTATTGACTTAGTAAGCTCACGATCTTCGTGAATGGTTTGTTTATAAGCCAAAGGTGTGCCTTCGGCCCATTTGCTAATTGTATTAAAATCAATTTCATCCCCGACCACCAGTACAGAATCAAACTTCTCCCTACGTGCTAACTTGATTACATTCTTTACAGCTGCTTCATGATGAAATGGGATTTGTAGATCACTTATTACTAAGTATCGCTTAATCGTCATCCTCTTCTGGGGTTGGTATGGATGGGATAATGCCGTCTTCGCCTACTACCCAGTCGGGCATAGAAGATGCGCTATCTAATAATGCAAGGGCAATAGGCTCACTGAATCCAGCTTTGCGTGCTGCTTTATACATCTCATGCTTGGCTATATAAAACACTTCTAGCTTAGATAAAGGATCTGGCGATTTACGTACTATTCGCCTATTTATTTTCTTTCGCTTACGTGTATTAGCCATGTGTTTATTGTCTCTTACTCATAATAGAAAACAGGTCATCAACACGCTGCTCTAATCTAGTTAACTGATCTTTCATACTAGATCCACCGTTAGGTCGTAACTCGTTCAACCAGCCTTTAATAAGAAAGCGCAGACCCACTAATAAACTTGTTAATACCGCGCATACGCCAGCCCCAAAGCCAGCCCATTCTGCCGGTGTCATTTCGCATCAATGCCATAATCAACTTCTTTACCGGAAGTAGGATCAATAGCTTTGATTAGGGGTGCAACTAAAGCACCTAGAAGAATTGCATACTCTGGCTTGATGTCGCCAACAATAGCCAAAGCAACAGTTATGCCTGATGCCGCTACAGCTCTTAAATATGACTTAATTGCTGCTTTATGTTTTTTGTTAAGTTTCATATCTTTCCCCCTAGTAGTGGTATATCGAACGCTCTACCATCTTTGTCGCCAGCCTTTGTAAAGCTAACGTGGATGTGTTTTGTATGTTTGTTAAAACCTGAATATTTACGCCACTTAAAATTAAGAATCTTGCTTGCAATCATGCCGTTATGTATTACGTAAGATATGCGCTTATCGGTTTTTGCACAGATTCTGATCTGGTCAGCCAGATAAACCGAGAGCCCTTCGGATGAATCCAGGCGAGAATCAATATCAATGGCTCGCACGCATCCGGTGCTGTCTGGATTATGATCCGATTTTCTGGCAGCATGACGAGCATCGCCCAGCCATCCATTATTGGAAGTGCGCTGATCCGGATACCAGGTAGTAACGGCATCTCTAAGCTCTTCTCCAGCAGCGCATAGCCAAGGTTTCACTATTTTTACTTAGCAATCATTTCATCATAAGTAGATTTCAGCATTGAGGTAAACTCTCCGTTGCCTCTATCAATAATGGCGTGAATTTCAACTTCATTTGTAAGTTCATTGGTGATTTCAATTAAAGTAATATTGTCCATTTTATATCTCCGCACTAACGCCAAGGTAAGCAGTATTGGCATTGTTGTCTTGAAAGTTGTACCACCGGTATTGAGTTAAAACTGCAGTACCGTGAGTGTAAAGCACTTGGGTTGCTCCTGGAGTTGATGCAGTTTGAATAACAAAAGTTCCAGTCGCATATAAAGTTACTCCATCTGATATGGCTAATGCACCGCCGTAATCTATTGCATTTGGGGTTGTTCTCATATTAACAGGATTAGCAATAAATAAACGAGCAGTTGTAGTGCCAGTAGCATTACCGCCACCAGCACCAATTACAGAATAATTGCCTGTTGCAGTACTTCTCCAGTAATACCTTTGGCAAGCGGCTAACTCGCCTTGAACAGTTCCAGTTGCGGTTTGGAAAGTCGTAGCCGTTGAGCCTGCTTCAACCTGAACGCCCCAAACATCAAAAGTAAAAGTAGAATTTAATGGCATAATTATTTCCAAACCAAGAAAATTGCCAGTACCTATTGTTTTTCCTGCAATACTTGCAAGAGTTACTGTTGCTGTATATCTAGCCCAAGATGTAGTTGTGGTAAAACTTGCTGGCGTACTACTTACCTGTGCAGAACCACCAGTACCAAAATATTGATTAACTTTTATAGAGCCAGTTAATGCGGCTGCTGATTTTGCGTAAAAAGAAACAGTTATAGTTTGAGCAGCAAATGTGCGTACATCTTCAATGTATTGGTTTAAGGAATTATATGTAGCAAGTGTACCTGCAACAGTTTGCGCCCATCTTAAATAATATTGGCTTTCATATCCTGATACTGGTGCTGTTCCTGCCGTAAAAGTTTGTTGGCTAATTGTTTTTGTCGAACCTATGCCATCAAAACTTACAACAAATCTATCGGCTGTATAAGCAAAACTTGCAGGTGAGGCAAAAGAAGTACCTCTTTGCCATATTCCAAAATCACCGTTAATAATTTTATTTTTGCCAGCAAATAATGTTGGAATATAATTAAGTCCTGTCGTTGCTGCGCTGTCTGAAACTAAAACGCTGCCGCTAGTTCCAACCGCAAGGCGATTGAAAGCATTATCGGCTGTACCAACAATTAGATCACCTTTGGCATCAATAGTTGTTGCCATTGAGTTTGTAATAGTTACATCACCTGATGCACCACCACCTGAAATACCTGTGCCAGCCGTTACAGCTGTTATATCTCCAACCGGTGCGCCTACCCAAGCTGCGCCATCGTAATACTCAAGTGCGTTCGTATCCTTAAGGTATGAGTATTGTCCTTCTTGTGGTGAAGTTATAGCCGTAGTACGAGCTGCGGCCGAAGCAAACACCAACACGCCTTGCATTAAATACCCATTTACATTGTCGGCTGTCAATACTTCGCCTGTAGTAAAAGTCTTAAAACCTAATCCTGCTGCCATTGTATCTCCTTAGTAACTGAGGACATTATAGTCTAAAGTGCCATAAATCGTATTATTTAGGATAAATGCATCTAAAACGGGCTCTAATGTCGTAAATTGGACTTTCCAACTATTTGGTGTGATTACGTTGCGTGTGCCAAAGATCTGCAAGGTTTTCTCTATGGTAGATCCACCTGGCTGGGTGGTAATTACCTTGATCGGATCAAAGAACTCTAGGCCTAGGGCAGCAATAATGCCTGTGTTGTAATTTGGGCTATACAAGTCCAGCAAAATGGAATCACATCTAATGCTGGTTTCTGCACGGGATGCAACATAGGCCTTGGCATAATCGAGAGCTACAGCATCAGTTTGCATAAGCAGGCCATCTAAATAATATGATTGTAAAAAATACTTGTCTATGCTGGCTTGATTACTAGCTACCTGGGGACTACCACCAGTCCGAGTAATTGTTGCTTTGTTATAGATTAACACATCATTTAGAATCCAACTAGCTTCTGCATACGTTATGCCTGTGCCATTATCTGCAAAGGTAACAGGTGTGCCGCCAATAGATCCGGCAGTTACGCTACGGTCTTGGAATACAAATGAGCCAGACCCATTAACATATAAAGCACCATACTCGCTATCCGTAACTGTCTGCATAGCTGCTAAAGATGTTCTAAATGTGCCAGGATCGGCTTGCATAGTAGTTAAACCCGCATCTACATCACGCATAGTCGCAGGCCATGAGATCTGATCTAATATTTGGTTAATTCTTGTGCCTGATAAGTCGCCAGCAGTAGCACCAGTAACAGTGCTTATCTGTGCATTATTGGCTAATTGAAAAGCATCTACAGCTGTGATAGTTGTATAGGCTATTTGATCGCCTTCTTTAGGATAAGTAGTTACATAAGATGTAATAAAACCAGCAAAAATTGGATATGTTACTCCTGAGTAGGTTGCAGTAATCTGCACCTTCTTCATAGGAGTTAAATAGGTATAATAAGGACTAGATGTATTTTGTGGATTAAAAGCACCATTTTGATCTAATATGCGCAAACTCATTGTGCCTGGCTGGAATTGATCTGCTAAAGCATTACGGCCACGTTGTGTGGTTATGCTGTTGATGAGATCTGATACGTCCACAATTACAGCTGCGGAATCTGACAATATGTTAGTACCTAATATGCCCTCGTCCAATATAAATGCCTGAGCAAAACTAGGACCAGTTGAAAAGTTAATTACGGCATTTACTACAGGTACTGCCACTATAAACCACCAGCAGGGTTAAGTATTCTTCCTTCATACTTGGCACGTAGTATACCTTCTTGGACTAATTCGGTAATGCGATTTGTTTCAACAATACCTGGAGTATTTACATTTATTGTAGTTGAACTAGAAGCACCGGGTACAGCCATACTTTGACCACTAGGGTAAGTATTATAATAATTATTTATAGTTGTACCAAAACCTGATTGCAAGGCTTGGCCTGGGCCTTGATCTCCACCTCGGCCTAATAAATTGAGTATGCCACCAAAGGCTTGATATACACCATTTGCTGCACCAGCTAATTGATCTAAAGCATTTTTAGCATTTAACTCTGCTAGATATTTCTTAGCCAAAGCCTCATTATTATCTAATATGGCTAATTGTGATTTTAAGCGTAGTTTAGTTTCTTCATCTGTAGCAGCATTAAGTGCAGCCATTAAACCTATGCGTTCTACGTCAAATTTTTCTCTTAATTGATCTACGGCAGATTTTTTATTAAGAGCAGCCAATTCGGCAGCGCGAGCAGCATTTGTTTTCTTTAATAAATCTGCTTCTTTTTTCTTAGCAATTTCAACACCCGCGCCAGATCCTAAACTATAAGTAAAATTAGATTTAGGTTTAGCGGCTTCGCTAGCACCAAATGAAGCTAATTTGGCAATTAGAGAATTGTTATATAAAAATCCAATAACTTTATCTAAATGCAGTTTAGAAAATATGGCCTGTCCAATACTAATAACTCGACCTAATATAGAACCTAAACCAATTACTACATTAGCAATAGTTGTAGCAACCTTTTCCATAGACGTACCCAATGTGGCTATGTTTTGATCTTTGCCTAGCATACTTAAAGAATCTAATAAACCTTTGCCAATAGTTTCAGTAGCATTAGCAGTAGAAGTTTTTAACACATCCATTTTGCCAGCATAAGTATCTAATCTGGCTAAAGCCTGACCTGAAAACTTTCCAGAAGCCTCATCTAAAATTTTGTTCATATCGCCACTGGCTAAAGTAGTTTTACTAATGCCAGCACCTAATCTAGATAGGGCAGTTGTTTGTCCGGTATAACCTTTAGCAATAGCCGCACTTACTTCTACAACGCTTTTACCTGTACCAGCCGCTATGTCTAACGCAATAGCCAAAGCCTTTTGACTTTTAATTATTGATCCGCTAGCTGTAAGTAAAGTTTGGAATGCTGGTCGTAATTGATCATCTAATACACCAGTCATGTTTTGAAGATTAGCTATGTAGTATTCAATATCTGGAGCAGAAAACGCATAACCAGTATTCTTTAATTGTTGCTCTAATGATTTAGCGGCAACTTCATCTGCCATAAATGCTGCAACGGCTTTTTTGCTAAATTGTATTATTTCAGTTGCTGCAAATACGCCAGCAAAGGTTTTACCTAAACTTTTAACCGATTTATCAAAGGCTGATATATCTTTCTGACCTTTTTTTAATCCTTTGTTATCAAAGGTGCTGACTGCGCTAACAATTAAATTGGCCACTATGCTGCCTTACTTATTTCAGTTTTATTGTTAAAATCAGTAGCCACAGTGTTAATTGCTTTAACTACTTGTGGAATAACTTTATTTTTAGTCTCATCCCAAGCACGGTAAATTACACGGCCTCTTTGTTTATCATAACCCTTCATGCTACTAAGCATCTCAGCAGCAGCATTAAATTGTTCAGGTGCATTAGGGTTTAATGATCCTTCACCCCTTGGCTGGTTTTTGCGGCCTGCTGTTTCAAAGATTGCGCCTGGTGCTGAATTGTTGTAAACATAAAATGCAGCTTTATATCCTGACCGATTACGTTTATTTTGACCTGCTGAATATGCAACCTTCTCTTTGGATAAGGCATAATCATAAGCTGGGAATGCTCTGTAAATATCTTTAATAGTGTCAGCCGATGCAGTGCCTTTACCCCAGCCACTTAACACTTCATTCTGGGCAGGTAAATAGCCACGTGCTTTATCTCTAACAATAAGCATGACTGTTTTAATATCTTTACTCATTTGTTTATTGAGAGCTGGCTCTACATCACGCATAGCCTTTTGGAGTTGTTTAACGCCTGTTACGTTTACTGGCATTTTTAATCTCCTTAGCTCGATCTGATAACACCTGGACTATTGCCCTAAGCATCTCAGAATCCATATCTATAAAAGCCTGTGGCGCAATCCCTGTTTCTACACTTAGCGCAGCTATGTTGTAGATTATTGAATCACGCTGTGTTATTTTTTTTCGTCATCCATTACTTCTACGGTTTCTAGAGAATCAATAAACTCTAGCCCAAAGACTGGCACAACCACATCAGCCCTACGTAAGCACTCATGAGCCAAATAGTAAATCTCTGTTTGACGTTCGTGATCACGTAGGACCTTTGAGATTCCTGCGCCATACTTTAACTCAAAAGCGTACTCGACACCCGGAGTAATCTTATGTTCAGATACTTCTCCGTTAGCCCTTGTTATCTTTAGCTTTGCCATTAGTTCTCCTTATGCTACTGCTACAGCGACTGTGCTATTGCAGGTAAATGTAATGCTTTGTGAAGATATATCGGCTACTGCTCCATTTACATTCTGTAGGTTATTAACCAATACAGATGCAGTGTATGAAGGGTTAGTTGCAGATACGGCGGCAGATGTCTGCTTAATTACGCATGTTACAGTAGTGCCATAAGCAGCACGTAATGTAGGGATAACTGTTGCAGCAGCATTATCATTTAGGAAGTCTAAAGTGATTGTGCTTGCCTCTAAGCCTTTAGTAAACTTATGTGCAGTATCGCCCATAGCGGTTACTTCTAGCTCATCAAATGATTGGTTAATAGTTACAGCTGTTACATACGCTGATAAATCAACGCTGTTTAATGTAACTGAAACGCCATTGTTTAAGAATATGGCCATGATTACTCCTCGTCTTTTTCTTTAGTAGTTGCAGGTTTTGGTGCTTCTTTAATTTGGCCTATCTTCTTTAAGAAGGCTAAGTTTTCTGCGTCTGTGCTCATTTTAACTCCAGCTCGTTAGAATTGATACTGTGATTTCTGACGTTAATAAATCTCCACTTGCCACACTAGCGATAGCTGGAGCGGAGACACTTGATATGTTTAGCACCAAAGATGATGCGTTTAGTTTGTTTACGACAGCTACAATAAAGTTTTCAATACCGGCAAGGTTACCCTGGTTATCTAGGGCAGGCACACAGATCATTATCTTAAAGTTAGCAAGCGGTGCAATAGTAGTGTAATCATTGTTTGATGGTACTAGATAAGGATCTGCAACAGTTACAACCACGCTGTTAGGAATTAAAGTGGCTGGCGGAAAACTAAAGGTATTCCATACACCAGTGTTAGTTAGATCAGTTGCAAGTGTTTGCCTAAGTGTAGTAATTGCGGCTGGCATTAGCCGACCATTGTGTTAGGGCTAGAGTAAGGCGCAATGAGACCTCTCACTCTGTTTATAAGCTGGTAGCCCATGGCGTAACGGTTAGGGCTCATGCCATCCATACCGTTGCCCCCGTTCTGAGACACTTGACGTGCTTGGAAAATATCTACGGCAATTATCATGGCAGCCTGGTTTACAGCTGGTGTAGCAGAATAATTTAATGTTTTATAGCCAGGTCCAGTAGCAACACCGTATGGCAGGATGCGATGAAATGGATCGTCTGCATTTACTTTAGCAAATTGAATAACTGAGTAGCCGGTTGGATAGTTACTAAATGCGTATGTACTCCAAAATGCTGTACCTATTGATGCAGGTGTTGTACTGCCAGGATATGAACCTGTAAGAGTATAAGTGCCATTATAAGGAGATCCGGCAGCTGTAATTGTTATGCTTTGTCCAACAACAAATATTCCAGGATTAGCAAGTAGCACGCTGGCAACGTTATTGCTTATGCTTGCACCGACTATGGGTGCGTTATTAAACCAAAGATATGAATTAAGAAGGTCCTCAGATGTTTGACAAATGCTTTCTAAATCGGCATCGGAGTAGAGCGAGCCAATTCCGAGATTTGCTCTCAGTTGAGCTACGGTTACGTATGCTGCGGCCATCTCTACTCCTCTGCTAATAGCTCCCTAGGGCTAGGGCTACTAAACCCTAGGGATTCTTAATGTGTTGCTTTTATTACGCTGTCATGTTGTAGCGTTGTAGGCCACCAGACACAAGTGTCTTAGTTGCCAAGTATCCGTACAGCATCAGTTCGATCTCGCCTGATGATGGCACGTTAGTTGAAAGTCTTAATACTGGGCTTTCATAGATTGCGATTGCTGATGGCACAATAATAAATGCTGAATCATCAATAGTTGTTGAAACCATGTTTGCATCAACATATAGATCTAAGCCAAGCACATTTCCACGCAAACTGGTTGGTGAAGAAGTACCGCCAGCGTTCATAGGATTTTGACTTGTGAAGATTGGTCGGTCTGTTGAATCTTTAGCACCGATCAATAGTGACCACTGTGAAGTACCAGCAATATATGCAGTTGCTAGGTCACCTGTTGCTGCGTATGCAGCTGGGCCAGCTTGTGCAATAAATGCTTGAATACCTAAGTAAGTAGTAGCTTGTGATGTTGCAAGAGTTCCACCAGATGTAATCTCAGCAATTACTGCTGCATCTGTTGCCTTGTTATAGGCACGTGTCATGTTGTCAAGCATTGCTTGAAAGAATGCAGGATTATCAGATGAACGCTCTAGTAATTCTACTGAGTAGCGTTGTAATCCAGCGTACTTCTTAACAGTTGCATTTACGTATGCAGATACGATACCTGTCTCAGATGGTGCGCCACCTTCTGCAGTCTCTGCAACGGTACCTGAAGTTGTAATTTTAGGATGTGAGATAGTCATGCCAGAGTTAGGAATAACTTTTGCTCCGCCACATGCCTCAATAGTTGGACGTGATCCGATAAGAGTATCTACAACAGTTGTTGCATAACTTACTGGTGAGAATGCGGGGTTGGTTGAGAATGAATCATCAGCAGCTGTAATTTTCTGTGATTTTGCATCTTCGCCTCTTACCCATAGACCAGCTTCGTGATCTCCTAATTGTGCCTTTACTGCATATTGCAGGTACTTAGCTTGTGAATTGATTGGCGAACGTGGCTCAGCATAGATAGCAGCACTAATTGTTGGGCGTGCGGCTTCTACTGGAGCAACCTCTGCCGGTGTAACAGTTGGCTCTGGAGTTGTATCCAAGATAGCCTCACTTTCCGTAGTAGTTGGTGTTGCATCTGCTTCGCTTTCGCTCGCAGCAACTTTAGTTACATTTGCTTCTGCAAATGCTGGTGTCTCGACAAGACTTACTTCTTTTAAGTTCGCTTTAGTTACATATAAATAATCTTTCATTTGCTTTGATCCGGTAACTTCCACTCCTACAGACAGCCCGTCAACTAGCTGCTCACTGGCAAGAATCAGCGCATCTGAACCTTGCATGCTGGCACTAATTTTGAATGATGCGTAAATGCCATCTTCTGCTTTATTAAACTTTTGCATACGGCCAATAGGCTTATCGTTCTTATGTTGCATAAGCATTTTAATCTTTCCAGGATCGCCAATATCAATAGAATCTTTAGCAAATACAACTGGTCCGGCTGATGTGAACCCTACACGCTCGTATGGCACTATTTTGCCAGCAATAATTCTACGCTCCGTATCAGAGCTTTCGATTGAACTACTAAACTCAAGAAACATTATAGCTCTCATTTCCGTTAGGCGACATATCTTCCATTTCTTTAGCTTGCTCTACGTCTATTAAACCTAAAGCCAACATTTTCTCTATTGCTTCTAACCGCTTCATTGTGTCAGCACGTAAGAAGGATTCTTCAACATTAAACTTAACTACGTTACCTCTAGCTGTAATATCATCCATAGATAGACGATCCTCTATAGCACAAATAAAAGGCTGCAGAGAATACGAGACAAACTCTTTGCGGTTATCAACAGTGTTCTGATAGGTATAACTGCCATTCATGTCTGCTGAGATATAGATTGCTGGCACGTTCATCGCTCTAGCAATTTGTGTTGCTAAATACTGTGATGCTTCGTTATACATCATATCTTTAGGGCTAAAGCCAACAGATTCATAAGATAGTGTGCTAGTTAAGTATGCAGTAGATCTTGATGCTCTAGATGCTTTCCATGTTGCTAATAATCCTTGTACATGATCTTCTGGTAAATCTGCACCTGTGTTTTTTAAGTATCCGGTAGCCATTGGAGTTTGTGCTGCAACTGCTGCTGCTCTTTCAATATCTAAAGCTGATTGGATTGTGCGACCTGCTGTTTGTAGTACACCTTGAATTAAGCCTTGGAATGTAATTAGAGATCCTGGACCACTCATTGGTACTTCTGATCCATCAACTGTGTAATACATAACTTCTGTACCTTTAGGATTTAATTGTGCATTAACTCTAGTGTTAGCAACCCATTCAAATCGTGATGGTCGCAGATCATCTGCATAGACTTCAGTTACACGCCAATAAGCGACACCGTAGAAAATTAATGAGTCCACGGTGGCACTTAGTGTGACGGATCTAGGCTGACGGATATCTGGCTGCTCTAACCATACAGGAGATCCCAGTTCTTCTCCAGTAGTTTTGTTATAAAGTTCTAAAGGTAAATAACTAATTACTCCGGCAATTAAATTACGGCATCTTGCAACAGCTGGTACTTGCATAGCCAGTGATCTATCCATTGGTCCATAATTAAATCCATTACCAATGCCACCTAATGCATAACCATCATTCATAACGGCAGGGGCGTATTGCGCTTGGACTGTTTTATTATTAGTTATACCCAAAGCAGACAATAGACCCATATAGGTACTTTATACCATAAATCGGACTAATGGTGCAAATTAGGCAAATATTTGTGCGGTGCGTTGCGGTTTGCTTAATTGGCTTACAACCATGGCTAAGCTAATTGCAGCTGTGACATCTCCCGAAGATTTGCGTCTGATTATCCTGAAACCAAAATCTGAAGTTTTTGCAGCGCAATTATTTAGGTGTTGTACTAGATCTTCTTGACCAGCATGCACCATACGGCTATTAGCCAAAGCATCCGATAGGTCAGAGCATGCCTGGTAAAAGGCTTGACCTGAGATATCTTGTAACAGCCAAGAACTTTGTTCCAACTTAGTGGCAATAGACTGCGTGGCGTACTTGTCAAAACAAATTACTGTCGGATGATATTTACGAGCCCATTCATTTATATCACTAGCCATCTTGATCTCATCAATAGCTACTTCACTAGACCACAACTGCATAAGTCCTACTGCAATCTTTCCGTCTTTTATTTGACCGGCAACTAATGCTCCTGATCGTCTTGTAGGTGCAATATCAAATGCCATAATTGTTTGTGGTCCAATAGGGATTTCTAAAGAGCTGTCACTGCATGCTTCTATACTGCCATACACCCAGGGACTGACTGCACTGGAAATCCATTGACAAAGCATCTCTGTTCTTGTGGCCTCAATACTATTTGTGCTAACTGATTCTTCTAAAGTCTCTTCTGTAATTAAATGCCCTAATGCTGGATTAGCCATAGCCCAGGCTTTACGATCTGTAACCTTACAATGTTGAGGTGCTGACCATTCGTAATAAGCAAGATTCTCTGGTGGATAAGATTTGCAACGCTCTACTAAATCATTAAGCACACTACTAAATCCATCACCAGCATTACTTGTCATTAAGGTCATGGCATTAGGTCTAGCACGTGTTACCGGCAGTGCAGCTGTATATGCTTCTTCAGTCCACTCACGTAACTCATCTATGTATAAGAAGTCGGCAGTCTTACCACGTGGTGCATCTCTGGTTGCTGCTGCAATCTCATAACGTGCGCCATTAAGTAATGTTATTGATTCTTGCCCATTAGCCAGGCGGATCTGTCTTACCTGCGCTTTTAAGAACGGATTATCTTCAATCGTGTATGCAACCTGTCTAAATGTATCTAATGCCATATTTCGGTTAGAAGACATGCCTAATACGTTCTTACTGTTCCATAAGAAGAGATGGCTAAGGATTAACATACGAGCCAGGTGGGTTTTGCCATTCTGACGTGCCACAAGGATTAGAGCTGTCTTCTTACGCCAATTCTGCTCAGCATCTACCGCTAGCAGATCATCTAGCACCCAGCGTTGCCATGGGATAAGCGGTAATCCTATTTTGTCGGCTAGATCTGCAACTTCTTGTGATTTAGATGGACCTTTTAATAATGGCGTGTGGATTCTAGGCTCAGTGCTGCCAATTAACCCGACCCCTCGTTTGATCGGTATTACTTCAGCATCATTCTGCATTGATCTGGATCGAATCTGGTTTGATGAAGGGCGAATCAGGAACGACCCGGACTGTATCGGAGAGAGAACGTTCTGG
>Ga0209400_1002055_pt1 | contig 15550 bp, 19 predicted proteins | sample M_130807_EF_Meta_FD_187313 | JGI IMG/M metagenome (GOLD analysis project Ga0209400, IMG submission 187313) | Freshwater microbial communities from Lake Montjoie, Canada to study carbon cycling - M_130807_EF_MetaG (SPAdes) (version 2) | ecosystem: Environmental > Aquatic > Freshwater > Lake... | reverse complement strand
TATCCACGATATGCAGCAGCAAACGCGTGCGCTGGAGATGGCGCAAAAACAAATGACCCAGGCCCGCACCTTCCGCCGCGCCTTCGATCAAACCCGGCAAATCGGCAACTACAAAACTTTGCTCAGGTCCGACACGCACCACGCCCAGATTGGGGTGCAAGGTGGTGAAAGGATAGTCGGCGATGCGCGGGCGGGCGTTGGAAATTGCAGTGATCAGGGTGGATTTGCCGGCATTGGGCATGCCCAGCAAGCCGACATCCGCCAGCACCTTGAGTTCGAGCTTCAAGCTGCGTTTTTCGCCGGGCCAGCCGGGCGTCTTTTGCCGGGGTGCACGGTTAATCGCACTCTTGAAACGCAGATTGCCGAAGCCGCCGTCGCCGCCTTTGGCAATGGTGATGACCTCGCCCGGCTGCAGCAGCTCAAACAAAACTTCGCCGGTTTCGCTGTCCGACAACACGGTACCGACCGGCATCTTCAAGGTGATGTCCGCACCTGCCGCGCCAAACATGTCAGAGCCCATGCCATGCTCACCCCTGCGGGCTTCGTGGCGTCGGGCGAAGCGGTAATCCACCAATGTGTTCAGGCTCGGGTCAGCGACCGCAAAAACATGACCGCCACGGCCGCCGTCGCCTCCGTTGGGGCCACCAAACTCTTTGTATTTTTCATGCCGGAACGAGACACAGCCCGCCCCGCCATCGCCTGCGGCGATGTCGATATAGGCTTCGTCAACGAACTTCATGGTCAGGCCTTAAACAAAAAACCCCGCGCTTGCGGCGCAGGGTTTCGGGATGTCGCTACAGGCGATTACGCCGCAGTGACGTTCACCGTCGGCTTGTTCATCGCGCCTTTCACGGTGAAAGCCACATGGCCGTCCACCAGCGCAAACAGGGTGTGGTCCTTGCCGATTCCGACATTGGTGCCGGGATGGAATTTGGTACCACGCTGGCGCACGATGATGGAGCCAGCGCTGATCAGCTGGCCGCCGTACATCTTCACACCGAGCATCTTGGGCTTGGAATCGCGCCCGTTTCGCGTAGAGCCGCCGCCTTTTTTCTGTGCCATGGCTTATGTCCTTTGCAATGCTTATCCGGCAATCACGCCGATTTGCAGTTCAGTGAACTGCTGGCGATGGCCTTGGCGCTTCTGGTAATGCTTACGGCGGCGCATTTTGAAAATGCGTACCTTGTCGTGCTTACCGTGTGACAAAACTGTCACCGTCACAGTTGCGCCGGACACCAAGGGCGTTCCAACCTTCAATTCAGCGCCGTCACCGACAGCCAGAACCTGGTCGAAAACAATCTCTTGGCCTACATCCGCAGCAATCTGTTCTACTTTAATTTTTTCGCCGACAGCAACGCGATACTGCTTGCCGCCGGTTTTTATGACCGCGTACATGTGAACCTCTTCGATAGGAATACCGCAGACGAATTTCTGCAGAGCCCAAGATTATAGCCGCGGTAACCCTAGGCGCTGCTGTGTGCCCGTACCGGGCTTGGCGCGAAGCCTATAATTTGTGCAATTTCGCCCCTTGACACCGTGTCCCATCCCAACTCCAACCCGGCCACGGGACTCTCATTGATTGACACGGACATGCGTCAGGTAGACGCCGTGATCGCCGAGCGGCTGCATTCCGATGTCCCGCTGGTCGGTCAGATTTCACGCTACATTTTGGGCGCAGGCGGCAAACGATTGCGGCCCAAACTGCTGTTGCTTACCTGCGGCGCACTGCAATGCCAGGATGTTCGGCGTTTTCAAATGGCGGCCGTGGTCGAATTCATCCACACGGCCACCCTGCTCCATGACGATGTGGTTGACGATTCGACCATGCGCAGAGGGATGGAAACCGCCAACGCGGCTTTTGGTAATCCGGCCAGTGTGCTAGTTGGTGATTTTCTGTATTCGCGCGCCTTCCAGATGATGGTGGAGGCACACAGCATGCGCATCATGGAAGTTCTGGCCGAGGCGACCAACGTAATTGCCGAAGGCGAGGTGCTGCAACTGATGCATATGCACAACGCCGACCTGACGCAGGCGCAATACACCGAGGTCATCCGCTCCAAAACCGCCAAGCTGTTCGAAGCCAGCGCCCGCGTAGGGGCCATCCTGGCCCAAGCCACTCCCGAACACGAGGACGCCTGCGCCCGCTACGGTCAGGCCCTGGGTGCCGCCTTTCAGATGGTGGACGATGTGCTGGATTACACCGGCGACGCCGAGCTGCTGGGGAAAAATCTGGGCGACGACCTCCGCGAAGGCAAAACCACCTTGCCGCTGATCGCGGCCATGCAACGCAGCAGTGCGCGTGATGCGCAAACTGTGCGAAACGCGATTGAAAGCGGCGATGCCAGCCAACTCCCAGCGATCCTGGCCATCGTCCGGTCCACCGGCGCGACGGAAGTCGCGATGCAAGCGGCGCAAGCGCAGGCACAGCTCGCCACAGATGCTGCCCGGGATTTACCGGACAACGCCTACAGCCGCTGCCTGGCCGATCTGGCAGCACAATCGGTGTACCGCAGCACCTAAGGGCCCGCTGCGCTGACCCGGCTGGGGCAGACACGACAGGGCCTGCGCCGTGTCAATGTTTGGGCTTGGCCTCGCCGTGCGCCGGGGCTCCGTGGCCTGCAGGTGCTTCCTCTTTTTTCTCCTTGGGCGCCTCGCCCTCTTTGACCGGACGCACCGCGACAATTTTGCATTTGGTCTTTGCCTTGGCGGTGTTGGTGGCCGGGATGTCCTCGCACACTTTTTCAACCTTGTAAGCCAACGCAAGCGGCGTGTGCCAGAGAACGCCAGCAAAAAACAAGCAGCAGAGCGCCCTGCCTAGGGGCGCGATGAAACGCATCTTCATAACGCTCAATCCTTGGTGATACAACGCAACTTCCAACGCGCGGGCAAACCCGCAGCGCGATTGTTGAACAGGCGCAGCACTGGCGCAAGAGGGCCAACTTTAGTCATCAAGTCGGTGCAAAACCTGTCCGGCCACAGCCTGTAATTGCTGGGCGCTGACCCAGGCTGGCGCCAGCTCGGCCAGCGGCAGAACCACAAAAGCACGCTGCCACATCCGCGGGTGGGGAATTTGCAAGTCAGCGCTGTCCAACACCGTGTCGCCGTACAGCAAGATATCCAGGTCCAGGGTGCGCGGCGCGTTGCGGTAGGGCCGCTGCCGTCCTGCGCGTAGCTCTATGCCCTGCAGACGCGACAGCAAATCCTCTGGGGACAGCGTGGTTCGCACCTGGACCACGGCATTGACGTAATCCGGCCCGTCGGCATCGAGCGGGGCGCTCCCGTACAGCGAGGAGGCGGCAACCCATTCAACCCCGTCCAAGGCGGCAACATCCGCCATCGCCTGCCGCACGGCGGCGCGGGCATCGCCCAGGTTAGCCCCCAGGCCCAGGGTTACCAGCGTCAAATCCGTCACCACTAGGCGGCTTACAGCCCGCCGGACGGCATGTCCGGCGTACCGCCGCCCGCGTTGGAGCGACGGCGGCGACGGCGCTTGCGCGGTGCATCACCGGTCGCAGGCGCGTCATCCTCATCACTGGACGCGTCAGAGGCTGGCGCCGCCGCATCCGGACGCGGGATCCGCGCGGACGCAGGTCGATCCGCGCCCGCCTGCGGGCTGGGGGCGCGCTGCACTTTGGCCACGCGCGGGCGCTTGGCCTGTTCCTGGCGCACCTGATCCACCAAGTCCTGCTGCATGTCCGCGTCGCCCGTGCTGAACTCCTGCCACCAGTCGACCAAAGCCTCGTCGACCTCACCGGTATCAGCGCGCAAGCGCATGAAATCAAAGCCCGCCCGGAAGCGCGGCTGGTCCAGCAGGCCAAAAGGTGCGCTACCACTGCGCTTCTCAAAGCGGGGCTGCATCAGCCAGATTTCGCGCATATCGCCAGCGAGCTTGCCGCGCCCGGAGACATCGCCGATGCGCTGGTTGAATACATCTTCAATAGCGTCCTGCAAAGCCGGGTGGCTGTGCTGCCCCTGCGTGACGCGGGCGTTCCAGCCGTCGCGCACGTCAGGCCAGAGCACACAGGCCAGCAGAAAACTGGGGGCCACCGGCTTGCCTTCACCGACGCGTCGATCGGTGTCCAGCAAGACCGCATTAACCAAGGGCAGTGCCGCGCGCTCCACCACCAGATCGAGCAGCGGGTAGATGCCGCGCGCCACGCCCAGGGCCTGCAGCTGCGCGATGGAGGCGAGCGAATGCCCGGTTTGCAGCAGCTTGAGCATTTCGTCAAACAGGCGGCTTTGCGGTACATCGTCAAGCAGCTTTTTGGATTTGACGATGGGCGAAGCGGTCTTGGCCTCGAGCTTGAAACCCAGGTGGCTGAGCTTGGCGGCAAAACGCACAGCGCGGATGATGCGTACCGGGTCTTCGCGGTAGCGGGTCACCGGGTCGCCGATCATGCGCAGGGTCTTGTTCTTGGCGTCCTTGAGTCCGCCGTGGTAGTCCACCACGATCTGGGTGGCCGGGTCGTAATACATGGCGTTGATGGTGAAGTCGCGCCGCACCGCGTCTTCTTCCTGTGGCCCCCAGACGTTGTCGCGCAGAACACGGCCGGTCGAGTCGACCGCATGTTGCATGCCGGCGAGCTCGCTGCGGCTGGTTTTCTCGTTGCCCGCCACCTGTTCGGCCGCCGCGTTGTCCAGGTAGGCGCGGAAGGTCGAGACTTCGATCACCTCGTGCTCGCGCCCGCGTCCGAAAACCACGTGCACGATGCGAAAACGCCGCCCGATAATGAAGGCCCGGCGGAACAACTGCTTGACCTGCTCGGGCGTGGCGTTGGTGGCGACATCAAAGTCTTTGGGGCGCAAACCCAGCAACATATCGCGCACCGCACCGCCGACGATGTAGGCCTCAAAGCCGGCACCCTGCAGCGTACGCACCACGTTGGCGGCGCGTTCGTCCACCATGGCCGGATCAATGCCGTGGGTGCCGGCGGGTACGTCGGCGCGTTTGCCAAAGCGCGATGTGCTGCCGGCGCCGGCTTTACCCAGAAGTTTTTCGATGAATTTTTTTATCATGTTGTGTGTTAATGCGCCCTGCCAGGCGGCGGGCGGTGACGCGATGCCCTGTCAATGGTCCGCGCCGAACAGGTCCAGTATGCGCCAGCCCCGATTTTGCGCGATTGCGCGCAGGGGCTCATCCGGGTTGGTTGCCACCGGGTGGTTGACACGCTCCAACAAGGGCAGATCGTTGATGGAGTCCGAATAAAAACTGCTCTCCACATCGGCCCAAACGAGTCCGCGCTGCGCCAGCCAGGACTCGATGCGATGGACCTTGCCCTCCCGAAAACTGGGCACGCCCCGCACCAGACCTTTGAACCAGCCGGTGTTTTCGTCGTGCTGCAAATCCACGGCCATCACCAGGTCCGGGCCGAACAAGCGCGCCACCGGGCTGGCGACAAATTCATTGGTCGCCGTGATCACGATGGTGGTGGCACCCGCATTCTTGTGCTGTTGCACCAGTTCCACCGCCTGCGGAAGAACCGCCGGGGAAATGATTTCCTCCAGATAGCGCGCATGCGCCGCCTCTGCCGCGGCCTGCCCCTGCGCCAAAAAAGCGGCGGTGGCAAAGGCAACATAGGCGTCGATGTCCAAAGTGCCGGCGCGGTAATCGCGGAAAAATTTCTCGTTGTGGCGGTCAAACTCCTGGCGGTCAACCCAACCTAAACCCGCCGTGAAACGGCCCCAGGAGTAGTCCGAATCCAGCGGCAACAAGGTGTGGTCGAGGTCGAACATGGCGATCTTGGTGCGGGTCATAGGCGTTCCAACATGGTTTTGACGAAGGGAATAGTGATGGCGCGCTGGGTCTGCAGCGCGTAATGGTCCAGGGCGGCCAGCAAAGGCATCAGGCTTCCCAGATCGCGGCTGAACCGGTGCATGACAAAGTCCAGAACCTCCTCGCCCAGCACCAGCCCGCGCTGCTGTGCACTGCTTCGCAACACCGTTCGCACCTCGGGTTCACGCAAGGTTTGTAAACGGAAGACCTGTCCGCCGCCCAGCCGGGTGCGCAAGTCCTCGCGCACTGCCAGCGCACGCGGCACCTCGGTGCCGGTGGCCAAAACCGCTATTTGTTCGGTTTGGGCGTTGACGAACCAGTTGAAAGCCGTGTGTTGCAAGGCGCTGTCAAAAGCATGCACGTCCTCCAAGAACACAGCAGACCAGGCCGGGTCGAAGGATGCGCTGGCCTGTGAGTCCGGGCCCAACACGCCCACTGATTTGCCTTTGCCCCTCAATGCATGCACCAGCGCGTGCACGAGGTGCGACTTGCCGCTGCCTGCGGGACCGGCGATGTACACACCCACAACCGGAGCGGCCCCGTCGTCCGCAGCCGCCAACCATTGCTGCAAGTAAGCCAAGGCCTGGGCATTCGGGCCGGGGTAAAAATTCTCCAGCGTGGGCAGCAGCGGCGTACCGATGTCCAGGGTGATTTGCTGCATCAGGCGTCGGTCCGCACACCGGCGTCGCGGCCGCTTTGGAAACCGGCTACCGTGCGGCGCAAGGCGACCACTAACACGGCGCTCAGAGGCAAGGCCAGCAGCAAGCCGACAAACCCGAACAACTGGCCAAAGGCCATCAGGGCAAAAATCACGGCCAGCGGATGCAAACCGATGCGCTCACCCACCAGCATGGGCACCAGCACAAATCCTTCCAGTATTTGCCCCAGCCCATACACCCCGGTCACCACCAGGGCTGCGTAGGTGAGTCCGGGGTCGGCTGCAAACTGCAGCACACTGGCCAAGGAAGCCAGCAGCAATCCCACCGCAAAACCCACATAGGGCACAAACACCGCCAGCCCCGTAAACACGCCGATCGGGATGGCCAGATCGAAGCCAAAGAGTGACAGCGCCAGCGCGTAATACACCGCCAGAGCCCCCATCACCATCATCTGTCCGCGCAAATACTGCCCCAGCACGGCGTCGGCTTCTGCAAAAAAACCGTCCATCACCGCACGCCAACGCGGCGGCGTCATGCTGCGCACATGTGCCAGCAAGGCGTCCCACTCCAGTAGCATGTAGAACAAGACCACCGGGACCAGCAGCAAATTGCTGATCACCGCCAGCGCCAGGCTCCCACCCACCTTGATCGAATCCATAGCCAGCGCCAGGGAGGCATCCCAATTCGCGTGGAGGTAGGTGCCCACAAAGGATTTGATGCCTGCCTCGTCAATGGCGACCTTGATACCGAAACGCAGCAAAACCGGTTGCGCGTGGGCATTCAAGGCACTGAGCAAAGCCGGCACCTGGTCGCGCATGAGGGGAATTTCCACCGCGAGTATGGGAATGATCATCAAGGCCAGACCCGTTGTCAGCGCCAGGAACGCCGCTTGCACCACCAGCACCGAAAACCAGCGTCCGACCCGTTCGCCGCACAGCCGGGCCAAGGCATTTACCGACGGGTTGAGCACATAGGCCAGCACCGCCGCCATGGCAAACGGGGCAATCACAGGCGCAAGCAGCCACAGCAGCGTGCCCAAGCCCAACACCACACCTGCCCATAAGGCATTGGATCTGAAGTTAGGGCCCATAGCCGCCCCCAGCGAAGATGCGCCGCGTCACCCGATTTCCCTGCGCAGAAGTTGCACCTGTTCGGCAATCCGGTCCATGTCCACCAGATCTTCGGTATGCACCAGGTAGCACTCCAAATCGGCGAGCGCGCGGTCCTGGTGTCCCAGCGCGGCGTGGGCGAGCCCACGGTCGCGGTATTCGGACCAGGCCTGCGGCATCAATATGACCAGGCGCTCCTGCACCGCCAGCAGCCGGCTCCAATCACTTTGCTGCTGGTAGATCTCCTTCAAATTGCGCAACATCCGGGCCAGGATGTCCCGCTCGGGTGCGGCCTGCAGGTACAGGGACAACGGCGTGTCCTGGGTATCCGTCAATCCGGTGTGGCGGCGGTACGGCAGGAGGATTTCCTCCAGGTGGTCGCGCCCGAGGGACTCTCCGCTCAAAGGATCGACGACCGCCAGCCCCAGGGGCAGCTTGACCTTGATCAGAAAATGCCCAGGAAAACTCACCCCGTGCGCAGGCAGCCCCAGGGAACGTGCCAACTCCAGCCAGATCACGGCCAACGAAATCGGAATCCCGACCCGGCGCTCCAGCACCTCATGGATAAAGCTGTTGGCGGGGTCGTAGTAATCGTTGACATTGCCCTGAAAGCCCAGGTCTTTGTAGAAAAAGCGGTTCAAGGCGCGCAGGCGTGCCAACGTCGAGTCCTCGGACCCGACCCGGCGGCGCAAGCGCGCCACCAAATGGTCCATGACGGACACCGGCGCCTGCACGTCCAGCCCGGGGTATTCGTCATGGGCCAGGCACACAGCCGACTCGAACAGCGGCAAATCGTCGTCCGATTCGACCAGCGACTGGAAATAATCCAAGGGGCTGGGGACATCAAATGACAGGTGCATGGTGATTTATAGCCTGAATTCGAAGGGGCTAGGCAGACATGTCGGCTATTTTTCGGCGCGCGTATGGCGCATGAATTGCCGCAAATCCACACCCAGCAGCCGCACCGCCGCCAAATACAGCAGGGCGCCGGCCGCGACCACAAGGGCCAAAGTGCCTGCGCGCCACAGCGCGGGCATGCGCAACCAATCCCATGTCAGCGTGGCCCATGTCAAATACCCTGCCAGCAAGCCGCAGGCGACCAAGACCTGCAGCCCGAAACGCAACCAGCCGGGCCGGGCCCGGTAACTGCCCTGGCGGCGCAAGCCCCACAGCAGCCAGCCTGCGTTCACCAAAGCGCCCAAGCCGATCGACAAGGACAAGGCAGCGTGGGCCAGGCGTGGAACCAAGAGGTAGTTCAGACATTGGGTCAGCACCAGCACCGCCACCGCGATACGCACCGGTGTGGTGGTGTCCTGTTTAGCGTAATAACCGGGTGCCAGGACCTTGATCGCGACCAGGCCCAGCAAGCCAATGCCCCAGCCGTTCAGCGCCACCGCAGTCTGGTGTACGTCAAAGTCGGTAAAGGCCCGGTAATGGAACAATACCGCCACCAAGGGTTCGCCAAAAACCAGCAAGGCAACTGCGCAGGGCAGCGCCAGCAGCACCACGATGCGCAGACCCCAATCCAGCAAATCCGAATACTCCTGCGCATCACCGCTGGCCCGGGCGGCACTGAGTTGCGGCATCAGCACCACGCCGAGCGCCACGCCCAGCATCGCCGTCGGAAACTCCATCAAACGGTCGGCATAGCTGAGCCAACTCACGCTGCCCGGGCGCAGATGCGAGGCAATTTGTGTGTTGATGAGCAGCGACAACTGGGCCACGCTGACGCCGAGCAAAGCTGGCGCCATCAGCCGAACGATGCTGCGGGTCCCGGGATCAGCCCAACTACGGCGCAACTCAGACCAGCGCCAGGTCAGGCGCGGCACCACACCGATTGCGCGCAGGGCTGGGAATTGCACCGCCAGTTGCAACACGCCCCCGGCCATCACACCCAGCGCCATCGCAAAAATCGGCTCTATGCCCAGCCCCGGCAGGCGCGGGGCCACCAAGTACACGGCCGCGATGGTGCAAACATTGAGCAAGACCGGCGTGGCGGCCGGCACCGCAAAGCGCCGGTAGGTGTTGAGCACGCCCGAGGCCAGGGCCACCAGGGACATAAAACCGATGTAGGGAAACATGAAGCGCGTCATCCACACCGCCGCGTCGTAGCCGCGCGGGTCCTGCTGCAAGCCGCTGGCCATGGCCCACACCAAGAGCGGTGCCGCCAGCACGCCCAGGACACACACGAGCAGCAGCACCCAGAACAAAACGCTGGCCACCCGGTCAACCAAGTCACGCGTAGCCACATGGCCGTCCCGGGCATGGGTGGCAGCCAGAACCGGGATGAAAGCCTGGCTGAACGCACCCTCAGCAAACATGCGGCGAAACAAATTGGGGATGCGGAAGGCCACATTGAAGGCATCCGTCATGGCGCTTGCACCGAAAGTGGCAGCGAGCAGGGATTCGCGCAGCAAACCGGTCACGCGGGAGAGCAGCGTCCACAAAGAGACGGTCGAAGCGGAGCGGAGCAGGTTCACGCCCCGAGTTTAGCGGCGGCCCATGCCGCTGCTGGCACAGCAAAAGGTATACTCGCGGGCTTTGCTGGCAACATCCACAGACTCTAGGAAACTCATTTATGGCATCTGGAAAACCCAAGAAAAAGAACCCGCGCCTGGCGTCGGGCCGCAAACGCGTCCGTCAGGACGAGAAAATCAACGCCGCCAACACCTCTTTGCGCTCCAAGTACCGCACCGTGGTGAAGAATGTCGAAAAAGCCGTTTTGGCAGGCGACAAGGTGAAAGCCGCCGAACTCTTCGGCAAGATGCAAGCCGTGGTGGACACCGTGGCCGACAAAGGCATCTTCCACAAAAACAAGGCTGCCCGTGATAAGAGCCGCCTGGCCAGCAAGGTGAAAGCCTTGGCTCTGGCAGCCTGAACTTCAGGCTAACCGCACGAACCCTTTTGGGGGTTCGCCGTTTGTAACGGGTGCGCTACCAGCAAAGCAAAAAGCCGTCGCAAGACGGCTTTTTTGTGGGCGCCGTACGGACGCCCCAAACCGGTGGGCGCGCTACTGGCCTAGCTTGAAGCGGAAAACCTGGCTTGCCTCCACCCGTAAACCGTCGGCCTGGCAGCGGTATTTGCGGATCGCTTCACGCACCTTGTCGTGAAAAATGCGCGGCCCCGCAACAATTTTCACCGCCTCGATCACACCGTTGTTAATCGTGATCTGCGCCGTGACCAGCCACTCATCCCCCGGCTCGCGGTGCAGCCCGGTCGGCATTTCGGGTGCGACTTGCACCGGACAGGCTACGGCGATGGCTTTGCGAACGGGCGGCGCGGGCGCGTCGGCGGTTGCCGCAGGCACTGCGACGCGTGCCACCGCTTCACCCGTTGGGACCTGCGCCTCGCCCGCAGCGATGGGCGTTGGCGAAAGCCCTGCCGGGCTGCCGCCCGCGCGCGGCTCTGAGCCCGACACCGACCCAGAGGCAGGCGCCGCCAGGGGTACGACAAGCCGTTGCGGCATATTGCCTGCCGGAAACTGGGAGCCAGCCAAGGCTGGTGCGGACGCCACGCGGGATTCGCTAGCAACCACGGGCGCGTGGCTGGAAGCTGGCGTAGCCGTTAAACGTGACCCAGACTCGCGCACAGCAGGACCAACCGGCCCGGACGCGGACGCAGAAGCAGGCGGAGGTGCAGCCGCAGAAAGGGCCGCAGGCACGCTGTCATGGGCCGAATCCGTGGCGGTAGGACGCAGGGGAACCGGGGCTGCTGGCGGGGGTGGCGCTGGCGCAGCAGACGGTGTTGGCAATGGCAGCGCTGGCGCAGGCAGTGCGTGCGCCAGTGGCTGATTCGGTGGCGCAGTCTGCGGTGGCGACGGCAGCACCGCTTGGGCTGGTTGGCGCGGCACGGGCTTGGACCTTTTCACCGAGCGCAAGGGCGCGGGCTGGTCGGGGGAACTGCTTGGCACCGGCGGGGTGCGCATCTCAAGGGACTGGATCCGCAGCATGGGCGCATTGACGGGCACGGGTAGCGAGAGTCCGGACCGCAGTACCCACAGCAGCAGCAGGTGCAGCAACAGCACCGATACCAGCACCAGTGCCCGCGCGCGAAAACACTGTGCGCTCATAGGCGGAAGCAGTCCACAGTGACCCGGTGAACACCGGGCAAACGCTGGTGGCTGGCTTTGGCCGGGGCAGACGGTTGAAGCAGCAACATGAGTTGGCTTGCCACATCCACTCGCAAGGCCACACGGGCCGCAGGTCGCAGTCCCGCGCTGTGCGTCCCCAGGGGCAGGTCCATCAGGACGGCGGCCCCTTCTCGACCACCTGCAGGCCGTTGTCCCGGGCGAAGTTGATACAAAAATCCCAGGCCATGACCTCGTGATCGCGCAGATCCGGGTGCAAGATGACGCAGTTAACGCCCTCGATCGCACTGGGAACACACCAGGGGGAGTAGCCGAGATGGCGGCCGGGCTGGCCCGCGCCGGGGCGAAACTGGCTCATCACACCGGCCAGGCGTTCGGCCCAATCACTGGGGCGAAAGGTCTTGCCATCCGAGGTTTTTCCAAGGATGTAGAGAACGATGGGGGGTGTAGAGGCCATAGACGTTTAAGCGGTGCCGCGAAAACACCCAAGGCGGCTGCGCAAGCGGAGGAATTCTACCCGTGCCCCCCTAGAATCACCGGTTCCGGCATGGTGCGCATGCCACCTTGGAGCCCGCCCCTATGAACCCTGCAGCGCCAGCCGCCCCCTCCTCCCCGCATGTGATGAATACCTACGGCCGCTTGCCCATGGCGATCTCGCATGGCCAAGGTTGCCGCGTCTGGGATGTGCAGGGCCGTTCTTATCTGGACGCGCTGGGCGGGATCGCGGTGAACACCCTGGGCCACAACCACCCGGATCTGGTGCCGGCTTTGCAAGACCAGTTGACGAAGATCATCCACAGCTGCAACTACTACCACGTGCCTTTGCAAGAGGAACTGGCTGCCAAGCTGGTGGCATTGTCCGGCATGTCGAATGTCTTTTTTTGCTCCACCGGCCTGGAGGCGAATGAAGCCGCGATCAAACTGGCGCGTAAATTCGGCCATGACAAGGGAATTGAGCGTCCGGAAATCGTGGTTCTTGAAAAGGCCTTTCACGGCCGCAGCATCGCCACCTTGAGTGCCACTGCGAATACCAAGATTCAGGCCGGCTTTGGGCCCTTGCTGGAAGGCTTTATCCGGGTCCCGGTCAATGACATCGATGCGCTGCAAAACACCACGGCCGCTAACCCGAACGTGGTTGCCGTTTTCCTGGAGGCGGTTCAGGGCGAAGGCGGTGTGAACCCCATGCACATGGACTATCTGCGCGCGATTCGCGCACTCTGTGACGCGCGCGATTGGCTGCTCATGGTTGACGAAGTGCAGTGCGGCATGGGCCGCACCGGCAAATGGTTTGCGCACCAGTGGGCGGGCATTCTTCCCGATGTGATGCCCCTGGCAAAAGGCCTGGGCTCGGGCGTGCCCATAGGCGCGGTTGTCGCCGGCCCCAAAGCCGCTGGCATTTTTTCCCCCGGCAACCACGGCAGTACCTTTGGCGGCAACCCGCTGGCCATGCGCGCCGGGGTGGAGACCATACGCATCATGGAGCGCGACGGCCTGTTGGACCATGCGTCTGCCATGGGACATCATTTCACGCAGGCCTTGCAGCAAGCACTGGCTGCGGAACTGGCCAGCGGGCGTGTCAAGGAAATTCGTGGGCGCGGGCTGATGATCGGCATTGAGTTGGATGTCCCCTGCAGCGCCCTGATGCAACAGTGCCTGGACAAGGGCCTGCTGATCAGCGTTACCGCGGACAAAGTGGTGCGCCTGGTGCCGCCCCTGATCGTGAGCGCTGCCGAGGTCGATGCCATGGTCGCGATCCTGGCCCCTGCGATCCGCAGTTTTCTGGCGGCGACGGGGGCTCCAGCATGAAACACTACCTGCAGTTCAGCGACTTCAGTGCCAGCGAATACGCTTATGTGTTCGCGCGGGCCGCCCTGATTAAACACAAATTCAAGACTTACCAGAAGCACCACACCCTGCTGGACCGCACGCTGGCGATGATTTTTGAGAAAGCATCCACCCGCACGCGCGTGAGCTTCGAAGCAGGCATGTACCAGTTGGGCGGCAGCGTGGTGCACCTGACCACCGGCGACAGCCAGCTCGGACGCGCTGAGCCTATTGAGGACAGTGCCAAAGTCATCAGCCGCATGACGGACATTGTGATGATCCGCACTTTTGAGCAAACCAAAATCGAGCGCTTTGCGGCCCATTCCCGGGTCCCGGTGATCAACGGTCTGACCAATGAATTTCATCCTTGCCAGGTCCTGGCGGACATCTTCACCTACATCGAGCACCGGGGCAGCATTGCGGGCAAAACCGTGGCCTGGGTGGGCGACGGCAACAACATGGCCAACACCTGGTTGCAGGCAGCGGACCTGCTGGGCTTTACCGTGCACCTGAGCACGCCAGGCGGCTACGAGGTGAATCAGTCCATTGCTGGCGTGCGCGCCAGCGGCAGCTACCGTGTCTTTGAGGATCCGCTACAAGCCTGTCAGGGTGCGGACTTGGTCACCACTGACGTGTGGACCAGCATGGGTTTTGAAGCGGAAAACGCAGCCCGCATGCAGGCATTTGCGTCCTGGCGGGTGAGCACCCAGATGATGGCCGTCGCGGCACCGCAGGCCTTGTTTATGCACTGCCTGCCGGCGCACCGGGGTGAGGAAGTCGATGCCGACGTGATCGACGGCCCGCAAAGCGTGGTCTGGGATGAAGCCGAAAACCGTTTGCATGTGCAAAAGGCACTGATGGAATACCTGCTGCTGGGCGAGCTGCCGGCGTGATCAATCAACTACCGAAGGACGCGAATATGAAAAGATGGCTTGGCGTGGCTTTCATGGCGGCGGCGATCGGGAGCAGCAGCGCCTGGGCGCAGGTCGCGGACCAGCATCTGCTGGGGCGCTGGTACTCGGAGGACACACGGACTTCCGACCCCGACGAGGACAGCATCGTGACCACGATGAAGATATGTGCGTCCGAGGAATACTTCCGTAACCACATCAGCAATTTTCAAGGTGCGGCCCATGTCGACTACGCCACCGACGACGCGTCCATGGAGGGCGGTGCGGTAATCAGTTTTCGCGGTGCCGCGGAGTGGCAGCTGGCCGAGAGTGTGCTGACATCGAAGATCATCGACATCAAAATCCGCGTCAAAGAAGCGTATCTGCGGCGTTCCGGTGACGACGTAGACGCGGAGGAGCTGGAAACCTTTAAACAAGCGATATCCACCGAAATGAACGGCATTTTTTATGTGGGCCGCACGTCAGAGGACACCGTGCTCTCGTACAACAAAAATCAAATCACCACGGAGTCCACCGACGAAGACGGCGTGAAGACTGTCAGCCAGCATGTCCGCACCGCCAAATTGTTGGAAGGTTGCAAGTAATCCAACAGAGAAGCGCCAATGAAACACCAGGTCATCGTTTGGGCTGCATTTTTTTGCCTCACGGGTGCGCAGGCAGCGACGTTCCCATCCCATGAAAGCGCCCGTCCCGACGAGCTCTGCAAGGCGCAATGGACCAAGCGCGGTGAGTTGGACCAGGGGATGTATGACTATTGCATGGAACGTGAGAGCGAGGGCTACGACGAAGCCGTGCTACTCATTAAGCGGTACAACCAACAGCCTTGGATCCAGGCTGTCATCGACTTCGCTATCAAAAAATGGACCAAAACCGGCATCCGCCAAGACAGCATGGTCCACTACGCGATCCAGCAGATGACCGAGGGGTGGGAGGACCTCGCCTACGAAGCCAAACAGCCGCAGTTCAACGCCGGCAAATACCAATCCTGCCTGGGTAAGTGGGGTATTCAATTCGATATGGTGATGTACTGCTACAAAAAATAATCACGGCATCGGGGAGGACATCGACCTGGGTGGCGTGAGGTGGTGCCCGAGACCGGAATCGAACCGGTACGCCCCATTTCTGGAAGCGGCGGATTTTAAGTCCGATGTGTCTACCAATTTCACCACTCGGGCACGCCGCACCTG
>Ga0209400_1002050_pt1 | contig 15569 bp, 6 predicted proteins | sample M_130807_EF_Meta_FD_187313 | JGI IMG/M metagenome (GOLD analysis project Ga0209400, IMG submission 187313) | Freshwater microbial communities from Lake Montjoie, Canada to study carbon cycling - M_130807_EF_MetaG (SPAdes) (version 2) | ecosystem: Environmental > Aquatic > Freshwater > Lake... | reverse complement strand
ATATCAATATGATTACCGCTCATTTAACTATTTAGTAATATAAAAGTATTATCCAGAGGGAGGATTAGGTGGAAAATTGTCTTTATAATCATAATATGTATCAAGTACTATCTGACCTGCACATATACTACCGAGATAAGGAATAGAGCCTGATCGAGCCCATCCAGTCGTATTATCAGTAATAGACCAGTTATAGGCAGCTACAGCTGGTCCGCCGAACCAATAAGAAGTAGTGCTATGTAATCCTGTAGCTTGTACATATTGATTAGTAGAAGTTCTAGTGATAACTTGCGTAATATTTACAGTACCACCGGTAATAGAAATAGAATAGCCTCCTGTTGTAGGATTATCATTAGATCTCAATGGATTTCCAATATATCCGTTAGGATATTTAGAAGTGCTAATACTATTATCATTAGGCGTCGGACCGACAATAACCCACATTCTACCATCATCATTACTACAATATTTTCTCCCTGAAACATATTGCTTTACTACTTTAAAAGTAAATCCTAAAGATATGCCTCTGCTTGTATAAAATTCGCTCATCGCTGTAGGATTATTAACATCAAGTCTGTTTGCTACACACCATGAAGCATAAAGAATTGCTAACTGTCGTAAAGATGCATTTGTTTGAAGAGCTAATCCGTAATATCCTAACTCCCTTAATATACTATAATTTCTTCCGGCACCGCCTCTAGATGGTAATTTAGGGTAATTTGCGCCGGGCGTACCGGCACCATCACCAACACTAATAGGATCAAGTGAATTAATACCGAACCAATCTGTAGGCTTTAGCACAGGTGTTGGCTGAGGCGTCGGTGTTACTGACATTGGTGTAGGTGAAGGGGTAGGGGTCGGTGATATACTATTAAGCCCATTAAAAAGAAGAGCACCTCCGCACTGCTGTGGAAATTGAGACCCGTTATCCGGGTTAATAACTGGCCCTTTATTTCCTGCTAACAATATACCACCATCAGAAGCTGGAAGTATGTTTATTTGATAGCCAAATCTTGGATTTACTACTGTTGTTGGTCTATCAATAGTAAAATTCTGTACAGGCAATGAAGGGTTTGAGACATCGAAACCGAATATACGTCCAACACCATTTGCATATTTAGCGCCTACTAAAACAGTGTTGTTTGTTTCATTAATAGCTAGTGAATCACCAAACTCTACCTTGTCTTGGTCGGAAGGCAATTCAGCAGTTAAAATACTTGTGAATGTCCATAAAAGACTATCTCTCACATATAAAAATGCTGCTCCATTAGTATATGAATTAATAGAAAATCCAGGTGCGCCGATAACTAGATAATTTGTGCTTATTGCTATTTTATTACCGAATAATGCACCGGTATTACCTGTATACGGTCCGTTACGTGGACTAGAAAGTAATTTTATTACCTGTGTGTTAGTGTATGATTTAGGGTCGACGCCGGGATTAAAGAGATAGGCTGCACCTGTATCCCCGTTCCAACCTGGAGCACCTACTACTACTTCACTGATCGTGCCATCAAAATTACTACCAAATGCATCACCGTTTGAAGAATCAGAAGTTGAAAGAGAAGCTGACCACGTCCAGGTACCTGAAGTTTTATCATACAAATGAACAGCGCCACGTGCAGCTCCAACGGTAGTAGTTTGTGCTGTAGGCGCGCCAATCAATAAATGAGTTGAATCTAGAAGACTGATATGATACCCAAGCTGCCCTTTTCTATTTCTAGCAGTTGAAGTAATACTTGCGTTTAAACCAAACCTACCCGGGTTTGTATTCTTATATTCATATACTATACCTTGCCCGCTATTGTAGTTATATGCACCGGAGTAAATAAAATTTGCATTTACATCGTTTGAAACACCGAAGACAATACCTGATCCTACTGTAGCAAATATACCTGATGCGAACGCATAGCGATTGGTAGCTGCAACTCTATCAAAAACATATAATGCGCCATCTGCAGCACCGCTTGGGTATTCAGGTGCACCTAAAATAGCAGTATCGTAAGTTAAAACTGTTCCTGCATATCCAACATGCCCATTTAATTTCGGTACTGCAGCAGATAATGTCTGTACATAGGAAAGAGCCATATTACCCTACCTTTTTGCTAAGTTCCTTTATAGCCTCAATAAGGAGAGGGATAATTTTTTCATATTTTACAGCTTTATAACCAGAATCTCTAGTAGCTACTACTTCTGGTAGAATCTTTTCAATTTCTTGCGCTATAACACCATAATCATGGCCATAATGACCGGATTCTGGCTTCCAGTCAAAGCTTACACCGGTAATTTGTTCAAGTTTTTCTAATGCATTAGCAATAGGCTGTACATTACCCTTGACTCTTTCGTCGGATATTGCATATGCAATAACGTCATCGGAGACTCTCAAGCCTCCGCTTATAGTTAGATATGTTGTATTATTTGTAGCGCCTGTATCAAATAATATATTTCCTGCATTATTAACTCCAAGGTAGATATCGCCATTACCCATATGAGCTCTAAGCTTACTAGACGTTGGTGCACCTATACTGGGTAAGAATAAGCTAGAACCGGATACTATAAAATTGTAAGAGTTGTCATTAAACGGTCCAGATTTAAGTGTTGAATCGTAATTTGTAGCATCGTAGGTATTAATACCAACAAATCCTTGTTCTTTTACTACAAGTGTAGATTGACGCGGAGTTCCGTTGGTAAACCGAGCAATGTTTTGATTGGTTAATGAACCGCCCGGGCTATTTAACTGAGCAACATAAAGGGCATCGTAGTTATTATTTCTATTTACTACACTCAATGCGCTTGTTGTGGTTACTGTTGTATCTAGGTAAGTTGTTTCACCGAGAACTGATAAGTTACCAAAAATAGTGACATCTGCACCAAAATCATAATAAACGGGGTTAGAAAATCTTGTAATACCTTGAAACCAAAAATTAGGATTTGAATATGTACCGTTTCTATGAGAAGAAAGGGTAGTTGTAAGAATATCAGTGACACTATTGTATACTAAGCGATATCCTTCGTGATTATCAGCCATCAAACTTAAACGATCTTGACCTTTAATATTAAAATTACCAAGAGTAGACTGGATTAAAGAGGAATCAGTAGACTGCGGATCTGTTGCAAACATCTTGAGCTGGTAAGGTGTGTATAGTTGTGTACCGTTAATAAAGAATGAATTTTCAACGTTTACTGTGGCATCAGCACTCTTTGTGTATAGTGGTTGATTGAGTGAATAATTGCCAAAATACCAAGTTGCTCGTTCAAAAGCACCATCTTCATCGAAAACTGATAATGAAGCGTATCTTGAATCAAAATCAATTCTATTTCTTACTTGATACAGTGAATTAGGTAGTGTACCCTGATCATCATAAAAAAGAGTAAACCCTTTGCCAATAGTTTCATTAGAAACTCTCCATCTTCCGTTAACAGCTTTTTCTAATGATGCAATGGTATTAGAAGAGGTACCTTTATAAGGTTTGGGATGTATGTCAAACCATTTTGTAGAACCACCAACATAAGCATTAAGAACTTCTGCATCATTGAGTGTGCCGCCAACTTGATAAACAGTATCGCCAATTTGTGCAATCGATTCAAAATTGCTTTTTAAACTTGTTGAACCAAGAAACTTATTACCTGCAATATTACCACCGGGGGTCACTCCGTCACCTACGAAAACGCGCTGTGTATCGATACAATATGCAAGCTCGCCCTCAGTAAATGTAGATAGCTGTCTTTCAGAATCAGTTCCACGACGAACTAATATCTTAACTACTGTATCATTTGTGATTTCTATTGCCATATTATATTATCATTAAGAAGGACCCAGGCCCTGTTGTGTTAGGTTGAAGCCAAATTTTATTTGAACCAACTGGTAGACCTGCAGATCCTGTTTGTAGGTTATCTAAGCCTAATCCAGTAGCATTAATGTTTTGGTTTGTAGTATTTAAACTTGCAAAATTTAATGCAGCAGCATCTACATATAATTGATAACTACCGTTAATTTTTATGGTATTATTATCAACATTAACGCTTACAGAGCTAAATGCTGAGGGGCGCGAGAACCCACCTTGAAAATTAAAGACGTTATTATTGATATGTCTTGATTCTACACCTAATTCAATTAGTTCTAGTGCACCATTTGATGTATTATATTGAATTGTTGCGTTATCAGCTCTGGGTCCGATAAATTGATAAGCATTAGAGTTATTATAATCTGGAAAATTATCTAAATTTACGCCAGTTAAGCAGTAAAGCTTAGAATCCACGGTGTTAAATACAATATCTCCTACTTGGGCTGTTTCCAATTGAAAGCCTGTTGATGTTCTGCCTGTATAAAACTTAACTCCCGCGGGATTTCCACCTCGAGTACTTCCATCTCCTACAAATAAACGGCGAGAAACGCTATCTGTAACATATCCTAATTCACCGTTATCTAAGATAATTTGCCTTCTGTCAAAATCAGATCCTCTACGTATTTTTATCTTAGCTACAGATACAGTCGCCATATATGATATTTATCTATATCTATTTATTTCTATATCTATTTTAACCATTTAATATTATTACACCACCAGAAGAACCAGGAGAAAGTGTCCAATTCTTTAAAGGTATAGCTGATACAGATTGAGTATTGGTTGCCACAGTCCACACCCCAAAACCATATTCTCCAAACTGGAATAGATACAGTGCCCAGGCGTTCCTAACAGGAAAACCAGTAGTTTCAATGCTTATGTAGCAATTATATGGTTCATAATACACTTGCCAAACCCTATCATTAGGTGGAGCTTCTTTTTGCAGTAAAACAGGAGCATTAATATCATAATCAATACCATTCTCTACACCTTCCATGTTACCATAGAATCCAAATGCAGACAGATACACTGAGCTAAATGGCAGAGTGTCTGTTCTGGTGGTGGGTGTGGGCGTTGGAGTAGCCTTGGTGGGAGTTATGGTAGGTGTTATGGAAGGAGTAATAGAAATAGTAGGTGTTAAAGATGGTGTAATAGAAATTGTAGGTGTTGTTGTTGGTGTAATAGTAGGTGTTAAGGATATAGTAGGTGTAATAGTAGGGGTTAAGGATATAGTAGGTGTAATAGTAGGGGTTAAGGATATAGTAGGTGTAATAGTAGGTGTAATAGTAGGGGTTATAGTAGGCGTAGGGCTTGGGAAAAATTGAAACAACTCATCTGCATTTAATAATTGAAAATTAGGCTGATTAATTTGACCAGATAAGATTCTGAAATTTGTTTCATCATCTAGAAAATAACTCATCATTGTAAGACCTGAAAACGGAAGCTGCAATAGAGTGCCAGTTGATGGTACTGTGAACCCCATACTATATTGATTATACTCTTGGTTCGGATAAATCTGAAGTATCCAGGAGTTGCTATAAAATATATCTATATCATAATAAAGCGTGACATCAAAGAATGAATTTCCACCGTAGTACTCTACTATGGTACCGTAAGTTATTATTCTGTTTAATTTAATTCCGTTTACAGTACTAAGTGGTGTATTAAATGCACTACCTGTTAGTCCTCTTACAATTACTGCAGATACTGCCGACGTTCTAGCAAATAAGCTACTAAATTTATAATCCGGATAAACCTTTACCCCGGAGATAATATTATATGGTATATTGGTATTTACCTGTTGATACCCGGATAATGGTAATAATGTTGCGTTTCCTAGACCTACAGGGCTTTGAAAAGTGTTAAATTGATCTAGGTTATTTGCAGCTGTTAATATCCAATTAAAATAGTTAACTGAACTAGCACCAACAAAATATAATGCATAATCGTCCTGTGTTTGATATTTTTGAATAGTAGTATACTGTCCACTATTAATATCTAACGCATTCAAAGTAGAAATATAATAAAGACCATTGAATGCATTTATATTATAGCCGTTACTTGGATAACTATAATTACTAATATTTGTTATATAAATATCTTGCCCAACACTCGTTAAAGATTGTAATGTAATATTTGAATAGTTAGGTGTTACAGAGGGTGTAACAGTGATGGTAGGAGTAATAGATGGTGTAACAGTGATGGTAGGAGTAATAGATGGTGTAACTGTGATGGTAGGAGTAGTTGTAATAGTTGGTGTAACTGTAGGTGTGTTCGTTACCGTTGGGGTAGGAGATTCCGGTGGTGTTTCTGTTGGTGTTAAGGATATAGTAGGTGTCATTGTGCATGTTATAGATGGTGTTGGTGTAATAGATGAGGTAGGAGGCGGTGTAGAGGGTATAATAGGTGGTACAACATTGTCTCTACTTGAATTAGCTATAGATCCTTGTGCAATAACGCGCTTTAAGGACAGAGAATCGTTGAGAAATCTTACTTTCTCTCTTTGTAAATCGTTGTTATTGGGAGGATTAGGCATATGGCGTATTTATATTACGTTAAGTTGCTGCATAAAGTTTTGTGACCAATTATCTTGATCTAAAGAAGTAGTAAGAACAGGATTAAGCTTCGACCAAGCGTTAGTACCGGTTCTCTCATATAGTAATGTTGATCCTGTGGATATTGTGCTACTATATGCACCTCTAGTAGAGGCAATCACGACAATTTTATTTCTACTATTATCAAAATAAATTTGTATAGCGCCAATTCCTTTTGGTTTTGTTGTAGAAGTATTGGTAAGGCTTGTAATATCTAGAGCTACTTCATCAAAAATAACTGCTCCTGTAAATATATTAATTTTTTTAACTTTTAAAACCCAAGCATTCCATCCCTTACCATTTGAAAGGACAGCATCAGGCGTATAAGCTATGCATAAATTATTATCTGAGTCATCTATACACGCATCCCACTGTCTGCCTGCAGCATAATAATTATTTGTACAACAAGATACTACATCATGTATTCTTGGAAATGTATTTGCAGCGGTTACTGTTGTTGTCCAGTTATAGTATTGATCCATATAATTATATTGTATTCTGCAAGGCCCGGGACCAGCATAAGTTTGAGAATTGAATTGATCACCTACAGTACCTGTCCATAGCGCAATCAAGTTATTTTTATTATCATATAATAATTTATGATGAGAAAACTCCGGATCGTATCCTGCTTTACAACTATTTTTTTCAACTCCCGGTGGCATACTTCCATAAGAATATTGATTATACCCTGAAGCTAGAGTTGTATATCTATCAAAATTAGAATTTATAGAAATTTTACAAATTAAATTAACAGTATCATAAGCTCCACCATTAGATGAACTATAGAGTACTGCTGGCTTTGCCTGTGATGTTTTTTTAGTAGTAATAAACGGTGTACAATTATTAATAAAACATTTTCCAGCATTATTATTTGGAAACCAGAGGTTCATTATAGTACTAGATGTATAAACTGATCCACCATCTAGTCTAAGAGGTGTAGACCAGGTTACACCTCTATCTGCTGATGTAATATAATACGGAGAATATTGTGTTTCGTATCCCGGGTCACCGGTACGTTTTGTATAAATAACATGGTAAGAATTATCATAAGGATGTATGTAAAAATGTGGTTGACATGCAGCTCCAACCCGGGTATCAATTACTATTCTTTGTGTTGACGATCGACCGTCTCCAAATGTTCCAGAATTTGGTGCCATTTTAGACACAGTACCGTATGGGTAATCACATTGCACTTGGTTACTAGGGCTTGATCTTGAATTTTTATTTTGACTAAAATAATGAAAACATAAATTGGGTAGATTATCTGTAGTGTCAGAGCTACGCGTAGAATCGTTAAATACACTACATTTTCGTGCACCAAAACTTCGTGGTTCTATCTGTGTCGAAACATAATTTCGATAAGAATAGTGATTGTATGCCTTAGCGTCAGGAGGAGCTGTTATATTTTGATAAAGGTTGTAGGTCCATAGTTTAGATATAGGCATCCCGGTTGGATCTAATGCAGGGCAATTAACAAATGTTGAAAAAAGTATATCTGTAAACCAATATGCGGAAGAATTACTACTCGCACCAACGTTAAGCCCGGGGCTATTTGTATTCATATATAATACTTCGCCGGTATTATAAACGGGTTGTGGTCTTGGTGATGTTGTAGGAGTAGGAGTTGGAGAAGGTATAGGAGTTGGAGAAGGTGCAGGGTTTCTATTTGTTTTATATACTATTAAATTGTTATCATTAATATTGACGTTAAAAATATCATCTGGTATGATTGAAGTTAATATAAAGATGCTAGTTGATGGAGATGCCTGGTTATATTGAAACCCTAACTGGCCTTTGTCATTACGCCCACAAACATATAATTTATTATTATTATCTACTGCAGCTGTAATGTAGGTACTACAATATAACGATTTCCAACTAATATCAGGCTGACTCATATAAGTTAAAGGTATTAAGGTTCTAAATCTGGCTTGTTCAGCGGGATTAGGATTCAAAGCGCCGTTTATTTTAGGTAATGTACTTGCAGGTAAACGATTACTAGCATCAGGTCCAAATCCAAATTGTGGAAAACCAGAATAAGCACAAGAAGAATATAATTTATTATTGTAAATACCTATAAATCCCAATTCAGTAGGAAGTAGCCTTAAATAATAATTATTTTGCGGTACGTAGGCGTTTTGTACGGGATCAAAAAAACAAACAGTACTTAGGGAAGGTATGTGGAAATTAGAAGTATACATACCCCCTACTAACCACGTCTTAAAGTCGGTTGAGAGTGCAGCAATATTCGACGTACCAGCATTAAAATCGGCAAAAAATTGATCGTTAAATCGGTTCTTATAATCACCTGGTCCGTATAATTGGGTTGATGAATTGTAATTTACATTAAGAGCGGTGTAGCCGATTGGTAGCATATTATAGGTTGTGGTACGACCCATACTGCCGGCAATTCTACCTGCACCATAAAGCCTACCTACACTGTCTAACCAAAACCAACGTAAATCTCGAGCTTGAAATTTATTTATATTATTCGAAAGTATTTGACTGTATGAACCTGTATCAGTTACAAGATTTTGTGATAATAATGTTGATGGTGTTCGTAGTAAATATGGTGTGAAGTAGGGTATGTAATATGGTGATACACCTCCAACTGTAGATCCACTTATATCTTTAAATTGATAGGTACCAAACTCTACGTCGAACTCCCCGGGCGGCGCAATGCCCATATTACCCATCAGACCGCAGCCATATAAACGTAAATTAGTTTTAATTAATGTAAAGTCAGCACCAACTTCTACATCTAAAATATCTTCTGTAAGTAATATATCTCTATATACATTATTATCCCAATCCCATGTCCATATATTCTTTAATTCTTTCCATACTGTTTGAGTTGTTGTTATCAGTGATTGCAATGAACCGTTTACTACTTGTGTTAATCCTAATTGACCATAGCCATTACTGCCACATACAAATATTTTTTTCTTTGTGCCATATGCGGATAATGCTGCAGCATGAGTATAAGAAATTACTACTTTATCCCAGTTACCATACAGTTGAGTATATCCATAGCTATTGTATTGATATCCCATTCCTAATTGACCAGTAGTATTAACACCAGTTGCATATGCATCTCCCATTTCACTTTGTAAAGGTGCAAAGAATGTAAATGGTATACGGTTTCTTAATTCATAACCGGAATTAGGGAGAAAATGTGTAAAGTTTAATGGAGCACCGGTTTTAAAGTTGTCTGCATATACATATTGTAACCGATTTCCTTGACCATTTGTATATACGATATTAACTACGGAACTTAAAGGGTTGTTTACGCTTAAAGCATAGCTAGATATAGGCACTGTGATGCTATTTTTATCCAAACCGATATAAAAATTTGGAGATTTTACGAAAGTTGAAGGAGGAAGCCTATCTACACGAGTATAAGGACCTATGTCAAAGTTAAAATTACCCTGGGTACCATCAGCTCTTGTCACGATTGTATAAGAAGAACCAGGCGAGAAAGTGGTAAATGGACCTCCTTGACCGGGAACATATTGTTGCAAGGTAATAAAAGTAGTAGGATTGGGACGTCTTACTACGCATAATAAACTATTATATGTGGTAAAATCTAATGGAGAATCGCCATCATATCTAAACGTCCGATATTTACCTCTTACTTCTATATTAGGCATCTAATTATTTAATTAATTTTTAGTTATAACCATGTAGTTATAATCAGTTTGCGTGCCATAACCATACTCGCCTATGAGCCATCCTGTGGTATTGGGTATGATAGATCTATCAGACCATGGATAATATGCCCTTTGGAAATAACCTGAATCATTTGTGGAATTAAATTCCCAGCCAGGCACACCTTCAGGCCAAATATTTGAGTTAAATGATAGATAGAACTTGTATTCGTCTAGAATTGTATTGTTATTAAAATAAGTATTACCAGAAATAAAACTATAAGAACCACTCAATTCAGGTGCAGGATTGTATGGATCTGTACCAGATATGCCTCTCACATATATGGTAGATGTACCAGTATAGATTGCATTAGGATCAAATGAGCGTGATATTGTTGGTGTAATAGAAATAGTTGGAGTAACTGAAGGGGTAAGAGTAATTGTAGGTGTGGTTGTTGGGGTAATTGTGGGTGTTCGTGTAGGTGTTCGTGTAATAGTAGGTGTAAGGCTAATTGTAGGAGTGATAGTAGGTGTAACTGTTATCGTTGGTGTTGGAGTGGGTGTTGGGAAGATTTGGAACAACTCGTTTGCATTTAATAATTGCAAGTTTGGTTGATTTATTTGACCGGATAAAGGTCTCATATTTTCTACTTCTGATAAATATTCACCGCTCATTTGTAGACCGGTAAACGGTAACAGAAATGATGTAAAGTTAGATGATCCTGTGAATCCCATAATGTAACTGTTATATTCTGTATTAGGTGCAATATCCAGCGTCCAATAGTTTTTATTGAGTATAAAATCCTGATAATAATTAAGAGACACATTGTAAAATATATTAAACCCTTCGTATTGATTGTATCCAGGTATTCTGTTTAATACTAATCCGTTTACTGTGCTGAGTGTATCATTAAATGCAGTGCCTGTTAATCCTCTTATTATAACAGCAGAAACCGCTGTAGTCCTGGCGAATAAACTACTGAATTTATAATCTGGATAAACTTTTACACCAGATATTGCATAATGCGGGAATAATGCATTAACTTGTTGATATCCAGAGAATGGTATCAACAATGCATTACCCAGGCCATCCGGGCTTTTAAAAATATCTATAGGATCAGGAGTAACCAACTTCCAATTAAAGAATTCTGTTGCACACAATCCATTTACGACGCTTTGATAACTATCAAATTGATATCTTTGAATTTGTGTATAATTGTCTTGGTTGAAGTATATGACTCTGTAGAGACCGTTATAAAATCTAAAATCTACACCTAATTGTGCGCTTGTAAAAGTAAGACCATTAATGTAAATATCTTGACCTAGACCAGTAAGAGATTGTAGGGTTATATACGAATAATCTGGTGTTACAGACGGCGTAACGGTTATTGTTGGTGTAATAGTTGGAGTTACAGTGCATGTTTGTGTGATTGTTGCAGTTGGAGTTAAAGTTGGTGTAGTTGTTGCAGTTGGTGTAGGTGATACAGGCGGTGTTTCAGTTGGTGTCTGTGTTATAGTAGGTGTCACTGTGCAAGTAACAGAGGGAGTTGGGGTAATTGAAGCAGTTGGAGATGGTGTTGCAGGTATCACAGGCGCCACCACATTGTCTCTGCTGCTATTGGCAATAGACCCTTGCCTTATTATACGCTTTAAAGACAAAGAATCGTTGAGAAATCTTACTTTCTCTCTCTGTAAATCGTTGCTATTAGGAGGATTAGGCATATAATAAACTATTTATTGAAATACTTTATGCATTGAGGATTTATCATAGTCAAATACATAAGCTAGGCCTCCTAGAGGACCGCGATTTTTATAAAACCCGACATACCAGCCACCTGCAGGCACTGAAGGAGTGAATATGTTTGTATAGGTTGTTCCATTAAATTTAAAAACTCTAGTATTTGCATTAGCAAATTGATTTTTTAGTAAGGTAAGAGAGTTTACAGCATTAGTTTGTGTTTTAAAATAAGGTATAAATTCATTTGCATTTGTACTTTTATAAAAAAGTTCTATATCACCTGCAAAACCATAAGCTACACCTGATGCTGTTGCAGGGTTAAATACCTCTGTATCAGAACCAATTTGTGTTCCATTTTGATTAAATGTTGCAAAATAAATTCTTTGATTGCTAGCATTGCTTCCTGTATCTTGATTAAAAATTAAATGTATTTGTTGATTAAGCGGATTTACAATGATATCATATGGCGCGAAAGTGCTTGGCTGAAAAGGAACGTTAGGGTTATTATAGACTCCACGAATTATCAAATTACCCTTTATTAGAGTAGGTGCAGTCCAGCTATTAGTATTGCTTCTATAAAATTGCATATACAAATCAGAATAAGGGTTTGAAGTGCCATAATTTCCACTTGTAGGGTTTCTAGGTATTACATAACATAACACTGCATCTCCATTTTTAAAAAACCCTACTCTATGTATTTTTGCTTTGGTAGCATCCATGCCTTCTGTTGTACTGCCAGGAATATTTGTTACATTGGGCAATGTATACCATCCGGATGGAAACACATTTCTTTTATTTCTATCATAATACTTAATTTTCAAGGTTGTGCCTTGTCCATACAAGTACGCTGCACAGTAAATATACCCGTTTGAAGAACTTCTGCATAATCTTTCGCTTGCTGGTCCAAACCCTTGCGACCCTGATTCAAACTCTACTAATCGTTCAGATATTATTACTTCAGAATTATTTGAATAAGAAGGGTTGATAGGATCTACTATGAGACCACACCTGGAATTACCTTCATTATTTTTACGGCCGTAAACAACATACATTCTAGGCCCTGCACTATTATTAGGGTCCCAAAAACAATCAGTATATATAGTTCCACCGGATCCATCACAGTTAAATCTTGGTTCTATAGGGCTTCTTCCATCAATATTCTCATTCCAACATGTGATGGGATTTATAAATCGTGTCCAAGTAACACCACTAGAACCAGGTGGATTTTGTGAAATGGTATTGTTTACTGATGTGCCTATGTTTAAATAACCAGCTCTAATTGTTGGGCTACCTTGAGTTTGAAAGTAGCTTTGATAAACTAATAAAGTTTTATAAGGATTGCCTGGTAGATTTGTTGGTATGCATGCTCCCCAATTGGGAAGCATTTGATAGAGAGTATCTGCATAAACACCTTTGCCTGGAGGAGGATTGTAATTATAAAACAATCCAACTGGTCTGTTAGCAAAAGCTGTTCTGTTATCAAAAGTAGTGTTTCTGCATTCCCAGTTATCACAATCATCACTATCCATTAAGCATATACAATCACCCGAGCCGTTTTGTGCATATTCAGTATCTGAATTCCAATGGGTTATCATGATTCTGGCACCGTTGGCTTGAGGGTAGACGACACCCGGTGTTGATGTAGGTGTGGGAGTAGGAGATGGTATAGGTGTAGGAGAAGGTGCAGGGTTTCTGTTGGTTTTATAAACTACTAAATTCGCATAATTACTATTTGTATTGTATATATTTTCCTCATTTACTTTGGTAAATGTATATATGTTACTAGTAGCGGATGGAAAACCAAGCAGACTCTTTGCATCAATGCCAGAAGATATGAGCGAATTAAATCCAGTCACATACAGTTTGTTATTCACATCAATGGCAGCAGAATAGGTAAATGATGTGAACAACGATTTCCAATTGATATCAGGTTGTCCCATGTAAGTTAACGGAATCAATGTTCTTAAGTTGGCTTTTTCTGCAGGATTGGCTCCTAATGCATTGTTCAATATGGGTAATGTAGTTGAAGGTAATCGGGTTGTTATGCCAGTGCCTGCACCATTTACACCTCCTGCATCATAACCTTCAACTACCCGAGCTCCATTGGGTGTGAAGTATAGCTTACCATTGTAAAGTGCCATGAATCCAAGCCAGGATGGATACAGTCTTAAAAAATAATCGTTTTGTGGTACATATGCATTTTGATTGGGGTCAAACAAACATATGGAGCTTAATGATGGATTGCCTGCTGTTTGTGCGGCAGTACCAGAAGCCGAGACGTTTGTGGGCCCATGCACAAGCCATGTTTTAAAATTAGCAGAGAGAGCAGCAATGCATGTTAAATTAGCTTCAAAATCATCATAAAATTGCTCATAATAACGTGTACTGGGGTTACCAGGACCATACAGCTGTTTTGTGGATATATATCCAGGTACAATTATTTGAGAGCTAGCCATTCTTTGATCTGAAGCACCCACCGGCATGACTATAGGATGATTAAAAGTTATATTTGAGCTAGATGATAATTTGCCTTGACCATACAATCTGCCGTCAGTATTCAAATAGAACCAATGTGCACCTCGTGCTTGAAACTTCTTTACACTATTTGATGGAATGGTGTAATATGTTTCGAGATCTGAACCTCTATTATAATAAAAGAAGGTGGGTGCGCCTCTTTGCAAGAATGAAGTAAAGTACGGCATATGATAATCAGTAAAAGTTTTTCCTCGAGCACCAGTGAATTGATAATCAGTGTTATCTTGTTCACCAGGTGCTGCAATGCCCATATTGCTCATTCTGCCGCAACCATAAAGCTGCACATTAGTTTTGATTAATGTAAAATCATCTCCCACTTCCACATCTAAAATATTCTCTGCATTTAAAATGTTTGTATAATAATATGTTTCAGGATTAAAATCCCATGTCCATATGTTTTGCACTTCTCTCCATACTGGTTGTGTTGCAGTTACTGAAGGCTGCAATGATCCATTTACAACTGGTGTTAATCCTAATTGACCATAAGCATTGCCACCGCATACAAACAATTTCTTTTTTGTACCACATGTGGAAAGAGCAGCGGCATGTGTTAGGCTCGTGACTACCTTGTCCCAATTGCCGTATAGCTGAGTATATCCTACATCTGAATATTGGTACCCAATTCCTAATTGACCGTTATAATTTGCACCGGTAGCCCATGCATCTCCCATTTCACTTTGCAAAGGAGCAAAGAAAGTAAATGGCACGCGATTTCTTAATTCGTATCCTGAATTGGGAAGAAAATGTGTAAAATTAAGAGGTGCTCCGGTTTTAAAATTATCTGCATATACATATTGTAGTCTATTTCCTTGACCATTTGTATATACGATATTAACTATAGAACTAAGTGGTGAATTCTGACTCAAAGCATAGCTGGATATAGGCACTGTGATGCTATTTTTATCCAACCCAATGTAGAAATTGGGCGATTTTACGAAAGTTGAAGGAGGAAGCCTATCTACACGAGTATAAGGGCCAATATCGAAATTGAAATTGCCTTGTGTACCATCAGCTCTTGTCACGATTGTATAAGAAGAACCGGGTTGAAAAGAAGTAAATGGACCTCCTTGTCCAGGTACATACTGCTGTAATGTTATGAATGTTGTAGGGTTTGGTTGACGAACAACGCATAATAAGTTATTATATGTGGTAAAATCTAATGGAGAATCGCCATCATATCTAAACGTACGATATTTACCTCTTACTTCTA
>Ga0209400_1002048_pt1 | contig 15583 bp, 17 predicted proteins | sample M_130807_EF_Meta_FD_187313 | JGI IMG/M metagenome (GOLD analysis project Ga0209400, IMG submission 187313) | Freshwater microbial communities from Lake Montjoie, Canada to study carbon cycling - M_130807_EF_MetaG (SPAdes) (version 2) | ecosystem: Environmental > Aquatic > Freshwater > Lake... | reverse complement strand
GGGTATGTGATTTGTAACTAGGTGTATATAGTTTATACCAGTTATGGTTTCATTTTTTATTACAATATAAAAAAAAATGAAAAATTAAAAAAGACCAAAAACGGTAAAGGGTTAAAAAATTAATTAAAAAGGCAATATTTGTTTAAAGCATTATCTATATTAGTTATCATTCTTTTTTTTTCTACATTATAGGAACGTATTAATGATAAACATTCATTAAAAGACACCCATCTAATACATGATACTTCAGTTTTTTCAAAATCACCTGTTTTTAAAGAATTTTCATATGTCATATACATTAAATAGTATTTATGTCTATAGGATTTAAGATTTGAACCAATAAATACCTCTTCAAAAGTATTTACATTTTTTAAAATAGTCATATCATTTTTTGAATATCCAGTTTCCTCTTGCATTTCACGAACCGCACAATCATAGTCATTTTCTTTATAGTTACGGCGTCCTTTACAAAACCCCCATTCAGGTTCTTTCCAAGAGTCGGTTTTTAACGTTTCCTGTTCCATTTTTATTTCTTTAACAATATTTTCAATTGTAAAATGAGTATTTCCGTTTACAACCAAACCTTTTTGTAATATATTAAATTTATCACGAACATTAAACTTTTCATTACCGTGTATATTTTCATTTAAAGTGTTAATACTATTTGTATTATGTAAACCAGATTCCCCCTCATTACCACCAGCAAATAATTTACCAAATTCATCCTTTGGATTTGGTTCGTTATTTTTCCATAATTCATACCATAAATAATCAAATGGGTGTGTCATTATTTGATTTTGCTCGCTTTCTGACATATCATTAATAAGACGTTTAATATATTTACGATTAAAAAGTGAATACTTACCCCTTAAAAAATCGACATATGAAATAGTATCCCTTCTACGAATCATTAAATATTGTCGTTCTTTTGTATTGGTTTCCGGTTTATAAATATATCGAAAAACAATAATACCATAACTTGTAATCGGGTTTTTACATTGGTAAAAACCGTGCCCGGTTTTACCACAATTATTACAGTAATTATTATAATTAGATTCAGTATTTTCATGAAACTTGGATGATAAAATAAAAGCGGAACGTTTATTATAAACATTATTAGACGATTCTTCTAAAAAAGCGGGTCGATATGATTGATATTTACCATTAGTAATATTACCCTTAATTGGTTTTGAAAAATAAGAAGAGCTATTATGATAGTTAGACCTATTGGGTGTTTGTATACTAGAGTAGTTGTAAGTATTAGAATAATAAGGCGGTGGAGAAGAGTTTATATAGGAACTATTTATATTTAAATCTTTATTTTTTATAACCGAAGAATTTTTTAAAAAATTACTACTACACGAATTTTGGTTATTTTTACTATAGTTATATAATTCAGTTTGATTACTATATTCTTTAGGAGCAGATGGTAATTTATTAGAAATTGTTTTTATAGGATTTGTATCAAAGGAAGATGTATTTTTATTTATTTTTTGATCAACAAAACCTGGGCGCGAATAACATATATAACATGGATTTTTAATAATATCATCCAATTTGTTTATAAAATCTGTTTTTTCGGTTTTAGAAAGATATTGTAATTCTACGTTTTTGTTAAAGGTTGGTTGACTATAACTGTAATTGTGGGTGGGTTGATCGGTCGGTTGTTCATTTAAAAAGTAAGGAGACAATATTTTTTGAAAAACAATAGAAGGGTCTTCAATAGAAGTATTATAATTATTGGAATGGTAGTTCATTGTAAAATAACATACATAATCATATAGTTAATTTTTATATAACTTTACTACCAACTAAACCAATAAATGAAAAATTTTAATGAAAGTAAAAAAACAAAAAAGCTAGACGCAAATATATGGGGTAATCATTATTGGTTTTTTTTACATACAGTTGCTTATAAATACCCCGAATTTCCAAACTCTGTTATAAAACGTAAATACTATGATTTAATAAGCAATTTTCCGTTATTTATTCCAGACGAAGAAATGGGCAATCGATTTGCGTCACTTTTAGACAAATATCCAGTTACGCCTTATTTAGACAGCAGGGAGTCTTTTATACGATGGTGTTGGTTTATACATAATAAAATAAATTGTATATTGGGAAAAGACGAAATAGAATTATATGAATCTATTAATAGGTATTTTGAAAAATATGAAAACCCTGTATTAAAAAGTGGTTGGTGGATTAATGGTACATGGTTTTATACTAAAAAAAATATGGTATTTTTACTTTTGTTAATATTTTTATTTTTTATTTTGGCTTATATATATTATAACCGTTTCTAGTTATTTACCAAAATCGATTATTTTATAAATTTATTTGGTTTATTAACCTTTTATCTTTTCGGTACTTTTATTTTTTTCATGTAGTAAATAACAAATGAAATTATTAACCCTTTGCCGATTTAACCCACTGATTTCAGTGTTAATGATTTTATTATTTTAGTCGGTTATTTTGTAAAAATGTCGAAAATGTTAAACATATATGGTATTATTTATATAGATCGTATTACAAAACACACAGGACGTATTATAGAACACACATATAAATGGTTAAAATAAATAAAAGAGTGTATTATTATTATTATTTTATAAAAGAAATCCGATAAGAAATCTAATATATTATCTATAAACATTTCATTAATATCAATATATGTATAAATAGTCATTATTAGATTTTTACACCTTTGAAAAGTTTACAAAGTTAAAATATTTTACCTTTTCTAAAATATTTTAAACTATATATGGTATAATAGGTTAGTTATTTACTAAATATTATTATAATAACATTATTAATAAGTAAATTTATAAAAGTAAAATCAATTTTTACGTTTTATTATAAATAAATTGTTGAAATATAGGATTATTTAATTGACTTTGAGGTGTGTGTTGAGATACTTTATGTGCGATGGCTCGGTATAATTTAAATCCAGGGTATCGTTCTTCACCCGTTTTTGTGTAAAGAATATTTTTGCCATTATCATCTAAACACCATTCATAAATAATTTTTTGAAATTTATCTAATTTTTTTAATGACGGTCTGGAATTATTTCCTTCAATAATAAAATCATATATACTACATCCTAATCGGCAAAGATCAAAACTGTAGTTTGGTAATACGGTTGGTTTTTTTGGATTATAAAATGGTGGAAAATTGTATTGGGTTGAAGCATCACCTTGTGGTGAAAAACTGTCACTACAAAATAGTTTATTTTGAAATTTGTATATTGCTCTTCCAAAATCAATTATTTTAAAAATACGCCCGTAGGTTGGAACGCGATATGAAATATTATTATATTTGTAATATAAGTATTTTTGTTCTGTATTTACATAAGTTATATTGTTTGTATGAAGATCATTATGTGTAAAATGAAAGACTTTTTGATATACAATAAGGGTCATTACTATTTGAAATAATGCGGAAATACCTATTTTTTCATCTATTAAATCATCCATAAACAATTGATCAAGTGTTCCATCACACTTTTCCATACAAATTAATTGTATAGGAAAATTTTTTATATATGCGTGGGTTTCATTATCTGGATTTTCTTCATCTTCTTCATCTTCCCATTCTTCATCATCGTCATTGCTTTCATCATCGTCATTGCTTTTACCGTCGTCATTGCTTTCACTGTTGTCATTGCTTTCATCATCGTCATTGTTTTTACCGTCGTCTTTGCTTTCATCATCGTCTTTGCTTTCATCATCGTCATTGCTTTCATCATCGTCATTGCTTTCATCATCGTCATTGCTTTCATCATCGTCATTGCTTTCATCATCGTCATTGCTTTCATCATCGTCTTTGCTTTCATCATCGTCATTGCTTTCATCATCGTCTTTGCTTTCATCATCGTCATTGCTTTCATCATCGTCATTGCTTTCATCATCGTCATTGCTTTCATCATCGTCATTGCTTTCATCATCGTCTTTGCTTTCATCATCGTCTTTGCTTTCATCATCGTCTTTGCTTTCATCATCGTCTTTGCTTTCATCATCGTCATTGCTTTCATCATCGTCTTTGCTTTCATCATCGTCATTGCTTTCATCATCGTCTTTGCTTTCATCATCGTCTTTGCTTTCATCATCGTCTTTGTTATTTTTTTTATTATTTAGGTTTGAATATAATTCCACTGGTTCATTTAATAAGTTTTCATCATTTTCTATATTAATTATTTCAATTGGTATTATATCATCAAATTCAATTTCTTTCGATTTTTCACTATATATGCGAATTTTTTCGCGATTTCCATTTGAAAAACTCATATTACTGGTTGGGTTTAGTGGTATTTTTAAATTTTCTAAAATAAATAGTTTATCAATATTTGAGTTAAAAAACTTAAAATTTTCCAAATATTCTATATCTTCTTCAATATTAATTTTAAAATGTTCTTGAATACCCAAATACGATCCATAAAAATCAATTCCATTTTGAAAATTAAAATTATTTAGTAAAACACTTGAAAGATAATAAAATAAACAATCAATATAGGAAGCATTATGTATAAATGCCAGTTTTGAATCAATTGTTTTAATACCTTCTTCTTTTTCTACACTATTATTTTCACTATTATTAATAAAGCCTGGTAGTTTTACTGATGTGTCGGTATTTAATACAGCGGATGATCCATACTTACCTGCCATGTATCTTACTGGATCAATAAGAGGAGAAAATTTAATATATAGTTCTTTTTCAATACTTTTACCAGTAATTATATCAATAATTTTAAAGGGTATTTTTGATTTATCGAAAAAAATACAATGATATTTATGATTAAATGAAACATTATTATAGTTTTTTTCATTTAATTCAAAGAAAACAGAATATAGTGGATTATATTGCTGTATATGTTGAATATTAAATGGATTGTAAAAGTGTTCGTTTTTTATTGTATCTATGCTTTTATTTAAACCAGTATATGTAGGTTTTGTTTTATGATAATTAAAAAAAGGTGTAATATCTCCTATAGTATCTATATTTTGTTCTAAAATATAGTCTTTTGAATTATTAGAATTAATTATTTTTTTATTTAAAGAACTAAAAGAAGCCATATACATTCTTTACTAAAACTAAATTTATTAAAGAAACGCGGTTTAAAAAAATTGATTGTATATTAACAATATGTTTAGATTTACCAAAGTAATCTATTTATACAAACCAAATATATTTAAATTGTTTAATTTTAAAGAATTAACTAACAAAATATGATATATAAATTTAAAAGTTGGATTCAATTGGATAAATGTTGTATAACAATGTTTCCATTTATTCAAAAACTTAATTTAATTGAAAAATACATACCCTTTATGGACGAAGAAAGTATTGAAATGCTTTCTTTTAATCCACAAGCCGTTCCATATTTAACTTTAAAGGAAAATCAAAATAAAATATGTTGGGATTTATTTATTAGTAATCCAGAAGCAATAGAATATATAAAAAAATATCCATTCATTTTAAACTTTGATTGGGATAAAGTAGTAGAAATTTTAAATAATCAAAACCCAGAAGCAATAAAAATAATTGAAGATCAATTATATGATACAATATATGAAGATATTCCAGTGGTTTGGAACTGGCTTTCATCAAATATTGGAGCCGTTCCATTGTTGGAAAAGTATTACGAATGTATAGATTGGGGACAATTATCAAAGAATTCAAATGCTATACATTTATTAGAACTCAATACGGACAAAATACATTGGGGTAATTTATCTGCTAATAAAAACGCGATTAGTATATTATTACAACATCCTAATAAAATAAATTGGAGTAGATTTTCTTGTAATACAAACCCAATCGCAATAAAAATGTTGGAAGAAAATCCAGATAAAATAGATTGGGGTAACTTAACTCGTAATTCATCAGCAATACATTTATTAAAAGCCAATCCGGACAAAGTCTCGTGGGCAACTATTTTATTAAATAAAAATATATATGATTATGATTATGTACAAATGAAAAAAAATATGGATGTTTTACGTGAAGAAATGATGATAAAAGTATGGAAACCGTCACGGGTTATGAAATGGTTAGAAGCTGGGTGTGATGAAATATTAGAATAATACTTTTACATATAAAGACGGGTTAACCCTTTAACGATTATATTGTTGAAATTTTCTGTAAAGTGAGTATGTGTTTTGTAAAAATGTGTATATAGTTTATATTAGTTATGGTTTCGTTTTTTATTACAATATAAGAAAAAATGAAAAAAATTAAAAGGTTCAAAAAGGTTCAAAAAGGTTCAAAAAGGTTCAAAAAGGTTCAAAAAGGTTCAAAAAGGTTCAAAAAGGTTCAAAAAGGGTAAATGGTTAATGTTTACTATTAAAATATAAACCTTTTTTATTGAAACCATCTTAAAAAAGCACTATCAACGCAAAATAGTATATGTAATACTTCACCAATAACAAATAGAGTTACCAAACATATCCAAAATTTAATTTTAAAAAACCAAGAAATTAATAAAGCTCCTATAATAGTTTGTATTATATCCATTGTTGCTAAACCGAAAATACGGTGTTGATGAATTCCTTGATTTGGTATTCCAAATAAATTTTTATATTTACATAATTGAAATGAAGTGCTAGAGGTATTACTGGTGTTTTCTAGAAAATTTGCGGTTGAGGAAGTATAAGATGACATATAAGTATTTATATAGTAATCACATAAACTAACATTTTTTGTACACCCCTTTTTTATAAAATTAATGTTTCAAATAAGGGTTAATTCTTTGCCTATTATATCAATGGATTTGTCGGTAAAGGGATTTTGTGTTTTGTAATGATATGTATATAGTTTATACCAATTATGGTATTATTTTTTTATTACAATATAAGAAAAAATGAAAAATTTAAAAGTACAAAAATGGCAAATGGTTAAAATTATTAGCATGTTAAACTATATAAGGGTTAAAAATAAGTTATAATATTTTATATAATAAATGGAAAATATAACAGTTCAATTTATTAAAGCAGATAACAATAAAGTAATTAATATTAACGCTATTACATGGATTAAAAAAATGGATGAGTGTTTAGAAGTATGCGCTAAAAGTACGGGTTGTAATGAGGGATCGGATACCCATAAAATTTGTAATAACCAGTCACAAAATGGTTATAGCAAATTAAATAAATTATTTAATTAACGATTTAACCCTTTGCCGTTTCTGGACTTTTATTTTTTTCATTTTTTATTATATAGTAATAAAAAATAAAACCATAACTGGTATAACCTATATACACAACGTTAGAAAATACAAATTCTTTACCGATAAATCAGTTAATATAATCGGCAAAGGGTTAAAAATAAAATAATAAATATAGTATAATATATTTACAAATTTCCAGATTCACATTTCATACGATCCATTGCCGTTTTTTTTCGATGACAGTTTGGACAAAGACTAACCAAATTTGTTAAATCATTCGTTCCACCTTTATAAAGAGGCACTATATGGTCTACTTCGTAGGTTGATGACAACTGTTGTTGACAATGACCACATTTCCAACCCTGTTGAGCACTTATATATTTTTTTTTTGTTTCCGATACTGATCTTTTATGTATTGCGTCCGGTTTTTTTATTTTTTGTACTTCAATAATAGGATATTTTTCTCCCCCTCCAATATAGTTACCACTATTTCCTGACCAATTAGTTTTACTACTAAAATCCAATATAGGACTTATCATATTTACAGTGCTTTTATCCAATGGAAGATATTTTACATACTCATTTGAGGTTACCAAAATTTGTTGAGCATTTAAAGGGTTTTTTTTAATTAAATAGTAAATCACAAAAAAACCAAACAAAACCCCCGCCATTTGCCAGTATTTTTTGTGTGATGTGATATATCGCATTATTTTTCCTTCGTAATAAATATTAGCTATTATTAAACCGGCAATAAAAAAAAGAACTATTTCTATTCTCATATATATTTCATACGAAATTCATAACTTTTACTTTACTAATAAATATTGTATTTTAACCCTTTGCCGGTTCTGTACTTTAATTTTTTTATTTTTTTCTTATATTGTAATAAAAAATAACACCATAAATGGTATAAACACAATATCCCTTTACCGAAAAGGTTGTTACAATATAAACGGTAAAGGGTTGATAATTCGATGTTTTAATTATTATATGAAACAACTATTTTATAAATTTTTATATCCTGAAAACGTTAATTAGCAATAAATATAAAATGTATTAGCATTACCAAAAAACTGAAATAATGTTGTAATACGAGTTGGAACATTATTAAAATCGTATTGTTGTCCTGCTTCTGCTAATTTAGTCCCACCTTCAATTAACTTATATTCATCTATACCATACCTTTCTTTAAAATCATTATTAATAGCAGATATAAATTCTGCCAAAGTTAAATTAATGGGAAATGTTAAAACAACACTTTCCCCTGTTTTTATTAATTTAAATGTATACTTTTTTATTTCAACATTTATGAAAGTTTGAATATTTGGTAATGCGTTCATTTTAGAATACTTATTAATATATTTTAATTAAATTATAAGGTAATCAATTTTCTTTATAATTCATTATATTTTTATTGTAAGTAACTTATATAACATTTAATGAATAGTTCGTTATATTCATCAAAATTTAAATCGAGGTTAATGTATCATACAAATTTAAGCAAAAAATATGAATACTTTTCTGGAAATATTTGTAATATAAATGCTATAAAAAATAATTTATTTTACACTATTAATTCAAAAAAGCATACACCATTGGTTGGTTATTTACACCCATATTCAAATATTTTACATTTTATAAAATATTTGAACATGGGTTTAATGTTAATTACCAATAAAACAATTTGTTTATTTAGAAAAATATATAATATGTTTATTTAATATATGGATAATTCTTTAAGTATTACCGATTATATTACGTTATTGAGTAATAAATACAAAGAAATCGAAAAATTTTATAAAATATATTTAGATTTTTATATTGAAGGAATAACTAATTATAAATCCAGAGGGTCAAGATATGATTATAAAAATTTTTTTTTACCTTTTATAAGAAATATAGGTGAATATGTAATTATATTAAACGCCTATTATGAAAAATATAATGACCCATATAGTACCCACCTTAATAAAATACCAAACCAACATAGTAAAAAATCATCAGTTAGAAGTAGACATTATTTAAATATACTTGAAATAGTTAGTGAGCTAGATAATAAAGCTGAAACAATAATAACAGATATTGAAAGTAATAAATTGGAATTTACAGCAGATATTAAAGAATCCATACAAAATTTATTTAATTATTTTATTACAACACATAGTAGTATTATTGAAATTTTGGAAAATAAAACAGACAATGCCGAAGGTAAAACATATATAAATCCATCTCCAATACAGCCACACTTATCTTCTAGAAAGCCACGCTTATCTCCTAGAGAGTCACGCTTATATTCTAGCCAGTCACACTTATCTCCTATAAAGCCACGCTTATCTCCTAGAGAGTCACACATATCTCCTAGAGTCATAAGAACAAAACCTGAAACAGATATATTACATTCATCCGTATCAAACGAATCCCTCGCACAAAAATCCAACCATAGTAATAGTAGTAGTAGTATTAGTAGTATTAGTAGTTCTTTAATTCCTTTATTAAAGGAAAGTGGAGGTAAAAAAACTGTTTGTAAGAAGAAAAAGTATAAAATACATAAAAAAACCATACAACATAAACACAAATTTATAAAATCTCGTAAGAATGCCAAGCGAATTTTCAATAATAGTCGCAACCGACGAAGTAGGAGGTATTGGTAAAGAAAACAAAATTTGTTGGACAAATAAAGAAGATTTGTCATTTTTTCGTAAAACAACTACCTTTACAAAAAATTCTAATAAAATTAACGCAATTATAATGGGACGTAAAACATGGGAATCATTACCGGTTTCTCATCTTCCAAATAGAGTAAATATAGTAATTACAAAAACAAAAATAAACACAAATACAAACCCTACCAATTCTAAAGAAATTATATATTTTAAAGAGTCAATTGAATTAGCATTTGAATACTGTGAAACAGCTGAACATATAGAATCTATTTTTGTAATTGGAGGAGAACAAATATACAATTATTGTTTAACAACTAACCATTTACTCAACAAACTAAATAAAGTATATTGGACAACTATTTTAGGAACATTTAATTGTGATTGTTTTTTTCGCCCTCCTCAAGTATTTTATGAAAAATTTATATTGGATATAACTAATTTAAATTCAAATTGTCAACTTTATATTCGTTCTAGTTAAAAATAAATTGTTAGTAATTCAAACCATTACTTTATATTTATTGTAATTAAAAATTAGGATTGTCGGTAAAAATTTCGGTGGTGGATGTAATAGACGCTCCGTTACCCCCAACAATTGTTGAAGTTGTTGCTTTTGTATCTGTTATAACATTCAAAAATTCTTGTATATTTTCACTAAAATGAAAAAAAATATAGGTTGCTGTTAAAGAAGAAATAAAAACAATAAGCGCATCCCGAAATAAAAGTTTTATAGGTTTAATATCTTTATCAATAAATTTCATTTCAGCAAACTTACTGACAGAAAAAAGAACAGTAGCAATAACTGGAATAATTAGTATATTTTGTGAAACGGTAGACATTTAATGTGAATTATATAATTAAAAAAAAAATAATTATATAATACGGACGAGTAGTACAATGCCCTAAAAGATGGGTTTATAAAAGTTCTTCTACATTTAACAAAGGTACGTAATCGGTATTTTCCGAACTTTCTGTATTTACATTATTAATACTAAATTCCTCAATATTTCCTAAATATACATTATCGTCATGTATTTTTATTTTATCACCAGAACTATCGTCTTCCTCTTCTTCTAATTTACGTTTAATAGAATTTGACATGCTAATTTCCTCCAATCTTTCTATATTTTTAGGGGCGTTTTCTTCACTTTTAACACCCTTTTCATCGATAACATAATCTATATCGTTAAATTTTAATGTAGTTGTTGGTTCTTCCTTATCGTCGATATTTTTAATTATTGGAACGATTGGTGGAATAGGTGGTTCGTGTCGAATATTATCATTAGAATCGGTTTTGTTATTATTATCATAATCATTATTATTTTTTGTTAAATTGTCGGTTGTTCCACCCTTTACAAATTGATTTTCGTTGCCCCCATCAATAATAGGTTCTTCCAAGTTTTCTATAATAATTTCTTCTTCGTGCTCTACCGATTCGTCTAAATAAGCACGAACAATTTGCTCAGTAGGAATACTTTCGCGAATAGTAATCATTATACATTCACGAATAATAGTCTCTATTTCGCGGTTGTTTTTTTGTGTTTGAAGTGGTGAAATTCCCGCACCTCGTTCAAATAAATAAACATTTGCGTATATTTTACGTGCTACATGTATATAAACACTATGAATAAAATGGTCTAATTTTGGTATAGATATATCTATTTTTTTTTGTTTATTACCAACCCGAATACAAGTAAGTACTTTTAATTGAATAATATGAACACATGTAATTAAATCACTAATATAGTTACATCCACTTTTAGTTATTATTCTTTGAACTTCTTCTTGAATAATAACAGAATTCCATTGCGGAATTTTTGAAAGAAGATTTTGAAATGTCATTAAATATTTAACAGGTTCGTTGTTTTCAATACACATTTTATAAGCTTCGTTAAAAATGGATTTTATACCTTCATTTATATGTGGAATTAAAATATATGTTAATCTTTCACACCATTCATTTCTTGAATCATTAAGAGTTGGAATTAAAAAGTCGTCCATGATACTTTCTAAATATGAATATTTATTATATTATTTTTTTATGGTTTACACGAAAAAAATAATATAATAAACAAGTTAAATAATAAACAAGTAAAATAATAAACAAGTTAAATAATAAACAGAATATTAAATTATTTTATAGGTTTTATATTTTTTAACGCGACTGAATACGGAACAATTCCATAACCACACTCCGCAAAAAATGATTCATAATTTTTTAAATTTGTATCTAATTTATTTAATCTTACTGCTATAAATTGTGTTCCATAATCTTTAATAAACGGTTCTATTGAAGGATTATCTTTATTACTTGTAACATCCGGATAAGTTAGTTTTAAAATGGTTAAATCCGTTGTTTCGTCATCTGTATCTATGTTTGGAGGATTGGTGGTTTGTTTTAACAAACTGTCATATGTTATTAATCTTAATAATTTACTACCACCCTCCAAATTAACGTATTTTGATAAATTATAACATGGATTTTGACTGGTTTCTATACCTGGACATGTTGGATAAGAATCATAATCAGGAGACCGGATTACATCCAATATTAATACTATTTTACCGGCTATATCAGTGAGTTTAGTGTCTGAATCTACTTTATCAGAATAAAGCCTATTTTTAATATTTTTATCAATCGATTTTGCCACCATTTCGTATAAATTATTGTCAGTTGAATTAAGCCTCAAATTAATAAATAAGGGATCATTTATATTTGGGGTAGGTGCTGAAAATGCTTCTGTTAAAACATTATACAAAACCTGACCAAACGGTAAAGTATTTGAAGATGTTATTTTCATTTTATTTGATGATTCATTACTGTATCCTACACATGGAAGACCATCCACCAAGTAAACTTCAAAATCCAAAAACCGATAACCGCGACTTAAAGCATATGTAATAGCCTTAAATGACATGGTAGACCCTATATACGCTGTGTTATAAGAAGATTTAATAACGTAATCTTTCAATGTTAGATTTGGATAGTCAGACGTATTTATTGATTTTGTTTTCGGTCCAGAATCGCTAATTGTCATAAAATTAATATTACTATCTTTGCTAGTAAACCCTTCGTTAATTTCAACACCAACCTGTTTTCCGTTTAATACCGACATTACTATTGATTGAAAATCATAGTTGTTTTGTTGACTATGTAAAAAACGATATAATAAGTATAATGTTATAATAATAATTAATATTATAGAAACTATTTTATAACAATTTAATGATTTCATATAATATATGTTTATATAAAGAATAATATCCAATAATAAATATGGCAGGAGGATTATTTAATTTAGTGAGTATTGGAAACGCCAATGTTATTTTAACTGGAAACCCAACCAAAACCTTTTTTAAAATTGCTTACTCTAAATATACAAATTTTGGCCTTCAAAAGTTTAGACTAGATTATGAAGGAAGCCGCGATTTGCGTTTAACAGAAGATTCTGTATTTCAATTTAAAATAAAACGTTATGCGGATTTATTAATGGATACTTATTTGGTGGTTAATTTACCTGATATATGGAGTCCCATATACCACCCTTGTCCTCAAACTGGTAATGAATGGTGTCCTTATAACTTTCGGTGGATTAAAGACGTGGGTGTTCAAATGATTCGTTCTATTGAAATAAATTGTGGGTCGGTTCTTATTCAGAAATATAGTGGTGAATACCTACTAGCCATGATGGAGCGTGATTTTCCAAATGAAAAAAAAGATCTATTTAATCGCATGTCAGGAAATGTCGAAGAACTAAATGACCCGGCAAACGCATATGGACGACAAAATGCGTATCCATCTGCTTATTATACGTCAAACACAACTGGAGCAGAACCGTCCATACGAGGACGAACCCTATATATTCCGCTTAATACATGGTTTTCTTTAAATAATCAATGTGCGTTTCCACTTATTTGTCTTCAATATAATGAATTAACAATAACTGTAACCATTCGTCCAATTCAAGAATTATTTCAAGTGCGCGACGTATTTGATCCGCAATATAAATATCCATATATACAGCCGGATTTTACACAAGAACATTTTCAACTATATCGTTTTTTACAAACACCCCCCTCAATTCGAATAGATTCCAAAGCGTATAAAAATACGGTAAAAACATGGAAGGCTGATATACATTTACTTTCCACATACGGTTTTCTTTCAAACGAAGAATCGCGTAAGTTTGCTATGGAAGACCAAGTATATTTAGTAAAGGATGTATATCAATATTTTTTTGAAAATATTGCCGGTAATTCGAAAGTGCGTCTTTTTAACTCGTCTTCTATGGTAAGTAACTGGATGTTTTTTTTTCAAAGAAACGATGTTAATATGAGAAATGAATGGTCAAATTATAGTAATTGGCCTTATAATTTATTGCCGTCAAATTTAATTTTACCGGATAGCGCATTACCAACAGATATTAATTCGGGTGTTACTGATCCAGATATGTTAATTTCATACGGACCAAATGTAATGTCTGATTTTAATAATACAGGTATATTTATTACAGGTGATTTTTCGCCATATAATCGTAAAGAAATATTAAATACACTTGGTATTGTTTTAGAAGGAGAATATCGTGAAAATATTATTGAAAGAGGAATATATGATTATGTAGAAAAATACGTTCGAACCAATGGATTTGCGCGTGAAGGTATTTATTGTTATAACTATTGTTTAAATACATCACCGTTCGTTTATCAACCTTCAGGTGCGATTAATATGAGTAAATTTAAAAATATTGAACTTGAATTTACAACGTATGTACCACAAATTGATCCTTCGGGAGCGAATTTTAGTGTAGTTTGTGATACCGGAGGCAATCCGGTTGCTGTAAGTTCAAAACAGGCGTGGCAACTATACCAATATAATTATAATTTAACAGTATTTGAAGAAAGATATAATGTCCTTTCATTTATTAGTGGTAATTGCGGAATGATGTGGGCAAGATAAAATATATGTTTTATATAAGTAACAATTTTTATGTGCTGGAGTGCCGAAGTATCATTAAGCACCTTTTTATTTTCATTTTGTGTTTTTGTTTTTGCGTTGATAGTTGGATTAAAACCAAATATAATTTATCTTTATTTTTGGTTTATTTTAATGCAACTAATCGAGTTTTTTCTTTGGCGAAACTTATATGACAAACAATGGAATTATTTATTTTCATTTATGGCATTTGGATTATTGGTAATTCATCCTTTGGCATTTTGTTTAATAATAACCAACAATGTAATTCAAAAATGGTTTTTAGGATTATATATAATTTACCTTTTTTTGATTGTCTACATTCATGAAACAGAAAAGGTAAATTATTCTGTCAGCGTGGCAAAGAACGGACATTTAACTTGGAATTGGGTAAAAAACTACACAGTAATGTATTATATATATATTTTATTTTTCTTTGCTTTATTAATAGAGAAATATTATACGGTGTTTATTATAATATTAGCAACCTATATTTATAGTGCGATTAATTATTACTACGAGGGAACTTTTACATCAATGTGGTGTTGGACGGCAAATATAATTGGTGTATTTATTTGTTTGCGAATTTTAATTTATATTTACGAGTGTTATTAGAGTATTTTTTATTGTTTTTAACCCTTTACCATTTATATTGATGAATTTGTCGGTAAATGGATTTTTTATTTTTTTTTAACCCTTTAACGTTTTTGACAATTTTACAAAATTCAAATATTTTACTTATTTTAAAATATTTGACACGATGTATAATGTAGGTTTTTTATAATT
>Ga0209400_1002046_pt1 | contig 15589 bp, 12 predicted proteins | sample M_130807_EF_Meta_FD_187313 | JGI IMG/M metagenome (GOLD analysis project Ga0209400, IMG submission 187313) | Freshwater microbial communities from Lake Montjoie, Canada to study carbon cycling - M_130807_EF_MetaG (SPAdes) (version 2) | ecosystem: Environmental > Aquatic > Freshwater > Lake... | reverse complement strand
TGTCATCATCGATGGCAATCAATCCATAGAGGACACACACGCGGCCATCATCTCTAGAGTTAGTGAAATCCCTGCTCTTAAGCGCAACGCTGTTGAAGACAAAGGCAACCTTCTCCTGCGCCCAATAAGGGCTGCAGGTAAGGCTGTTAAAAAGGCAGCACCAAAGAAGAAGAGCGCTAAGAAAAAGTGAGCGTCTATACAGATCTTGTAGGTCAAGAACATGTTGTTGAGATCCTGCAAAAGGCTGTTGCTGCCACACGAAGCGGCGAAGAAACACAAGAAATGACCCATGCCTGGGTCTTTACGGGACCTCCGGGCTCAGGTCGATCATCTGCTGCAATCGCATTTGCCCAAGCACTTGTGTGTTCTAAAGATGGTTGTGGCACATGCAATGAATGTAGATCTGCTGCCAATGGATCACACCCAGATGTTGAAGTAATTGTCACAGAAGGACTCTCTATAAAGTTAGATGAAGTAAGAGAGCTACTAACTCGCGTTGCGTGGGCACCATCTATGGGTGGCTGGCGCGTAGTTGTTATGGAAGATGCTGACAGACTCACAGAGTCGGCAGCAAACGCACTTCTTAAAGCAATTGAAGAGCCAGGTAACAGAACAGTCTGGTTGCTCTGTGCTCCAACCTTGCATGATGTGTTGCCAACAATTCGTAGCCGCTGTCGTCATCTCCAACTTGTCACACCATCAAACACAGCAGTTGCTCAAGTACTACAAACCAGAGATGGCATCTCACCTGTCATGGCAGATTTTGCAGCCCGTGTGTCACAAGGTCACATCGGTCGCGCTCGCTACTTGGCCAACAATGAATCTGTGCGCAACACCAGAAACACAATCATGAAACTCCCCTTAACCCTTCAAGGCATTTCCTCTGCCTTTGCAGCAGCACAAACACTTGTTGACCTTGCAACAGAGCAAGCAACTACGGCTGCAGAGCTGCGAAATGAAAAAGAGGTAGATGATCTTTCGTTGGCCCATGGCAAAGGTGCCACGGGACGTGGCATGGCAACTGGCGGAAGCAAAGCAATTAAAGATTTAGAGAAAGAACAAAAGACCCGCCAAACACGAATGATCCGCGATGGGCTAGATGCCGCACTGCTTGATATCGCTACTTTCTACAGAGATGTCATGATGGTTCAAGCAGGTAGCCCAGATGCCCTAATTAACAAAGAGCTAGAGGATGAAATTAGAGCAATGGCCGGAAAGACAAAACCACAATCAACGATTAAAAAGATCAACGCCATCATGGATGCACGGACGAATCTGGGGCATAACGCAGCGCCATTGCTGACTGTTGAGGCGTTGATGTGTGTGTTGGCGCGTTAGTCCCTAAAACCTCAGTAAATACTAATTTGCAAGTGACTTTGCAATGCTTTCTAGCGCAGGAATTGCGTTGAGGACCACAGTTAACTGAGCTTTCGCCTTGCTAATTGTTAATTCATCTTCCCCGCTACCCAAACCATTAACGGCCGTCCTTAGGATTTCAAGCTTTTTATTCCACCGTTCTGCATACTCTTCACGCGGTAACAGTGCCTCGAGTTGAGCTAAGTTGAAATTAATCTCAACTACGTTCCAATAAAACTTTCCTAAACCACTTCCAGAGATGCCGGTTCGTGCATCATTGAGATCGGTACGCATATCCTTCAGATCCCTAAGAGCTGCAAATCTGAATTCAAGTGGAGTCTCTGGTGTAGGGCTAGCAGTCGGTGTTGGGCTTTCACTTGGGGAAAGTGTTGCCTCTGGGGTAGGAGAAACAGACATCGTGGGTGATGGAGAAGGAGTTGCATCTTTAGTTGAAGTACTGGAATCTGTTGCTGAAGAGATTATTCCAGAGATTACAAATGCCGTGATGATTGCCGCTCTTTGCCAAGGCTTTAGAGACATAAACTTGCCCCACAAATTCTTTAACATATTAGCAAGTTCCAATCTTCACAAAATCTCGGATCAAGAAACTGGGCACAGAAGTTCTTCCTCCCAGAGTTGTATATGTAGTCGCACCCGAAACTGTGACTTTTGCGGCGAAAGCATCGTCCTCGCTGAGTTTTAGTAAGGCTTTAGCTGAGCCGGTAAACAATGAATTCGCCCCATCGTAGTAACGCTCAGCAGGTGATGGCAGTGTGTACGCTCTAAATTTACTTCCACCCGTATTGCTATCAAATTGTGCAACGCAACCGTAAACCAAGAAGTTCTTGTTTTTGAGTGATCCGGCACTTCTTGTGAGGGTATTCCATTGGATAGTGCTTAGTTGCCCAAAGCTCACCAATTTAAAGCCTGCCGGACATGGGCCACCGGATGTCTTATAAGTTGTGCCTTTCTGGCATACAGAAGGCATCCCTGCAATCTGCCCATCCACCGATGCAAATTTATTAGCTATTACAAATGGAGACAGGATAATTCCGGGCGACTTTTTCAAAGTTGAAGCGAACTCTAATTCAATTTGAAATTGGAAAGGTCCAGTTGCTGAACTCAAGGAATAGTCGCAAAGATTTAATTCTCCTTGGACAGTTTCGCTGCGATATCCATATGAGTAAGCACCTGCCAAGCTCTTACCCTTTGCATCTACGATGTCGAAGTTAACTTGATCGATGTCCTCAAACGGATCATTCATGGTGTAGCTAAAAGGTACCGTTGTGCAATCTTCTGGAAACGCAAGAGGTCTTGAAAAATCTGAATTTAGCTTTATGTACTCACTGTTTTGAACTGGGCGCTTTGGAAAATTTAAAGTCGGTACAAGAAATGTGAAAGTACCACCTTTGTTCTCTATCGACCTAAAACGATCGATACGTAATTTGACCGTCAGGCCTTTGGAAAGATCGCTAGAAGCAAGCTTCTTTTTATCGAGTGAGCTAACTTCAACTATGGCGCTCTTGGCGCTGCCACTCTTCTGAAGAAAAATTCCAATTCCAATCGAGTCTCCACCAGAGTTAAAAATCTCAAGCCATATTGAGTCAGTTTGGAAAATTTGATTTGCGCCATTGGCTTTAACTTCAAAGGTCCATTTTGATTCGTTTCCGACTTTTGAAAAGTCCGGATAGACCAAGGACCAATCGCCCTGTGTAAGGATTCCTGTGGCCACTGCATTTTGTATTGGGGAAAGACCAATCAGAGATAAGCAGAGCAGGAATGATGTTATTAGGCGCTTCATTGTTAAATCCTATGGAGAAATGTACGCAGAGCAACCAATAAACGGTCGTGAGTTTTCTCCACTAACAGGCGCTGGTCCTTTGTCTGGACCTTTTCAACCCCAATCCCCACGCTCAGATACGACCGCCCCACGCTCATATTTGGTAATTAGCACCCCCTTCCATAGGGCAAGATTTCCCCATGCGCTTAGACCATGTCTCATATGTAACTTCCCATGATCAACTAGCCGACACAGTTCAACGCCTTGGCTCACGCCTAGGCAGCACCTTCGTAGATGGTGGTGTCCACCCACGCTTTGGCACACGCAACTTCACACTGCCTCTTCAAAACAGTCAATACATCGAAGTTGTCTGCCCACTAGATCACCCAGCAACAGAGCAAACCCCTTGGGGTAAAGCTGTTAGCAAGAAAGCACAAGAAGGCGGCGGCTGGCTTACGTGGGTCTTTGCAACTGAAGATATTTCTAAGGTTGAAGAGAAGTTTGGACGCCCTGCAATCGAAGGTCATCGCACACGTCCAGACGGTACCGATCTTAAGTGGAAGCAAATTGGAGTGAATGAAATCGCTGATTCTCGTGAGCTTCCATTTTTTATTCAATGGTTAACCGCCGATCATCCATCACAAGATGGAAAGGCTGTTGCAACAATTGAGAAAATTACGATTTCTGACTCTGATCAACTCTCAGATTCATGGTTTAAGACAGAGATTCTCGCTGGTTTAAATGGCGCAGCAATTGAGTTTATTGACCCATCAAAAAACGATGGTGAGTCTGGGATAGTTTCAGTTCACTTAACAACACCAACAGGATCAGTAGTTCTCGACTAATACTTACATAAGAAAAGCCCTGCACTCGAATGAGTGTGGGGCTTTTTCTTTTTTAGAAACTTAAAAATTGAGTCTGAAGCGAATGTGGCTTGGGCCGGGATCGAACCGGCGACCTAACGATTTTCAGTCGTTCGCTCGTACCAACTGAGCTACCAAGCCAAACAAGGCTCTGACATCGTTCCTTTTACAGTACGACACCAAAACCTTTGCGACCCGGACGGGACTTGAACCCGCGACCTCCGCCGTGACAGGGCGGCGCGCTAACCAACTGCGCTACCGGGCCTTAAGAAATCAATAAACATAAGTGGCTCTTATGTCACCGCTAAGACCTTTTAAAACATGCCTTTGCTACTAACTGCTTTCTTGCTGTTACTACAGTACTGCGTGCCCCCAACGGGATTCGAACCCGTGTTACCGCCGTGAAAGGGCGATGTCCTAGGCCCCTAGACGATGGGGACGTACGAGGCTGGGCAATCTTACCTGCGATTAGGCGTGCAACCAAACCCGATAATTAAGCGCAAAAAAGCCACTTGTCGCCGGATAGCGGGCAAGTGGCTCTTTTGCTAAATCAGTGTGTGGCTTAGTTAAGAGCCCAACGAACAGTAATTGTCACAGTTACATCCTGCTCACCTAAATCAATCTCAACTGCTTGATCTGCAACTAAGCCAGCTTTGGCCATTGGAAATGGTGATGAGTACACAGGTGAGGATTGCTCCTCAAGTGACAAAACCTTTCCAATTGATGTGCCAAGAAGTTTTGCGTAAGAGGTTGCTTTTGATTTCGCGTTAGTAACAGCTGCTGCTCGTGCATCCTCTGTGGCAACTGAAGGATTAAGTGTTGTTGGTATTACTCCACCAAGTTGCACATTATCTCCACCTGCTGTCACAACAGCCTCAATAATTGAGCCAGCCTTCGAAGCTGTGCGCACTAGAACATCAAATGATTGCGATGCACGGTAGCCAGTGATCTTTGTACCAGCCTCTTGTGTCCAGTTGTATTCAGGATAGACAGAGATATTTGCAGAGCGAATATCTTTAGCTGCAATACCTTTTGCTACAAGCGCTGCGCGCACAGCTGCTGCTGACTTGCTAGCAGAAGACAGTGCGGCGGCATTTGTTGATGCAAGGCTTGAGACTGTTGCATTAAAGCGAACAGCATCTGGGACAACAGAGACTGTTCCAACACCAGTGACGGTGATGAAGCGGTTATCTGCTGTGCCAGCACCATTGGCTGGGATTGCAAGGGCCACAACACCTGCAACTGCTGCGACTGTCAGAACGGATACGAGTGTTCGAATTTTTGTAAGTTTCATGCCTTAAGTATCTCGCATTTGATGTGCAAGTGGTTAGCAATTGCTGGGAATAGTGCGAGAATTAACCACATGGGCCAGTCACAATTTGTATCACAGTGCACCGCAGATGCACTCAAACAGGCTGCCACAACACTGCTTCACGGCAATCTTGTGGCCTTCCCAACAGAAACTGTTTATGGTCTAGGCGCTGATGCGCTGAATAAACAAGCAATAGCAAGGATTTATGAAACCAAGGGGCGCCCGGAAGATCACCCTCTGATCGTTCATCTGCACACAATGCAAGTGATGGGGCAGTGGGTTGAAGATGTCCCCGAGTATGCCATTGCACTTGCTCGTGATTTTTGGCCAGGACCTATTACACTTATCTTTAAACGATCAACACTTGCCCAAGATTTCATAACTGGTGGACAAGACACAGTTGGTATCCGAGTACCTGATCATGTTGTGGCACTGGCCCTACTTGAAGCCTTTCATACCCTTGGCGGCCGTGGCATTGCAGCACCTAGTGCCAATAGATTTGGCCATGTTTCACCAACAACCGCCCAAGCTGTCAGTGATGAATTATCTGAGTATCTAAAGCCAGCAGATCAAATACTCGATGGTGGAGCCTGCACAGTAGGTGTGGAATCAACAATCATTGATTGCACCGGATCAACCCCCCGCATCTTGCGCCCAGGTGGCATAACAGTTGAAATGATCAAAGAATCAACAGGTATGACACCACTGATATCAAATGACACACAAGAAGAGATTCGCGTCAGCGGATCTTTAGAAAAGCACTATGCACCTGCCGCACAAGTAATTCTTGATACACCACCAATTGCAGGACAAGGTTTTATTGCACTGGTAGATAGCAAAACTCCAGAAGGAGTTATTCGGTTAGTAGCACCAACAAACACAGAAGAATTTGCCCGAGATCTCTACGCTGCTCTTAGAAAGGCTGATGAGATGGGCCTTGCAGAGGTCGTTGTTGAACAACCCCAAGGGGATGGGCTAGCAATTGCAATCCGCGATCGTCTTGAAAGAGCCTCTAAGGGACGTTAATTACGCTGTTTTTTTCCGATACGATTGGCATGTGCGGGTAATCAACGCAGTGGGGCCTATAGCTCAGTCGGTAGAGCAACGGACTTTTAATCCGTGGGTCGACGGTTCGAGCCCGTCTGGGCCCACAGCTCATTTCTAAAAGCCCCGCCTATGTGCGGGGTTTTTCAATTCCACGCCCACGACATGTATGTAGTAGATATGTGTAATGGTCATTAATGGTCATTTACTGGGGTAGCCTTCGGGTCTTGTAAACCCCTTCCCCACGCTCAGTGCATTGATTTAAGCGTAATAACTTAAGGATATGTCCGTTTTGTCCGTTCTCCGCTACAAATGACCGGTCAATTCGTAGAAGCAGATAGAAGGACGCTTCTACGAATGGGGATTTATCCAATGGCATCAAAGAGCACGGTCGCGCATGCGTGGACCGTCGGCGACCTGGGGGCTTTCTATACCCAGCATCGCGCAGAGCTCATGGCCCATGCCTCCAGAGTTTTGAAGGATCAGATCAAAGCTGAGGAAATCACTCAAGATGCCTTGATCAAATTCATGCTTGCTGCCCCTGAGCTTGAATCTGAAGAGCATGCACTTTCTTACTTGCATCGCACCATTGAAAACCTCTGCATCGATTTGTTCCGACTTGAGGGTCGTCGCCCCAACCTTGTTGTTCTAGATGATGCGACTGCTGAAGTTGAAGCGGCATGGCAAAACAACGGTGATCACTCAGCTGCGATGTCTAGTGCAGAAGATGCAGCAATCATCCGCCAAGCACTGGCTCTTCTCTCTCCTGCAGAGCGTGCAGCACTTGTTATGTGGGAAATGGAAGGTCGCTCAACTGAAGAGATCGCAGCAGAACTTGGAATTAAAGAATCTGCAGTTCGCCACACAGTCTCACGCGCTCGCGCCTCACTGCGCAAGGTTCTTTCTACCCTTGTCATTAATGAAGAAACAGGCTTAACAGCACTAGATGCTCTCTCTACCTCTTATAAAAAAGCTGCAGAGCTTGCACAAAAATCATCCAAGGCTGCACTGTCATTACTTCTAGTAATCACAGCATTCCTTGGATTCACATCTTTGACGGGGAACGAGGGCGTTCTCACTCCAGGAGTCGTTGAAGTCACCTCTGCACCTGGATCGTCCCCGTCATCTATTTCAGAGCCAACACTAGCTGCAGTTGCTGCAACAAAGGCAGCTCAAGCAGCAGCGATTGCCGCAAAGAAAGCACAAATTGTTGCAGTAAATATCAAGACCACTGCACCAACATTCTACGGTCTCGACAGTGAAGGGATTCCAACCGGATTCACTGTCACTGATGCAAACAACATTTTCGGTAAAGCTCGCACAACAAAGGGCTACTCAGCCGTTGACTCCACTGGCTTAATTATTTCAAACCAATTCATCACAGGCTCTGTTGGTCCAAACGTATTAATTGATCAAAAGATTACTGTTGATGGCACAGGCACCAATTACTCAGTTGCATCAGTAAACGTTGGCTTTGTAGGTAACTGGAGCTCAGTTGAAATGAACTCAACTGAAACTTCCATCGAGCGGCTTTCTAATGGTCAATTCCTATTAACAGCAACTGTCTATATCGGATACCTCAAGACAACAGAGTTCATGATCCCAACCGGACAACGCGGATATGACCTTGGGGATGCACCAAAGAGCATCACCACAAGAATTTTACTTAATGCAGGAAAAACGAAAGTACTAGCCCAGGCGGTACAGGTACTAGAGAAATAAAAAGAATTCCTTCGTTTCCACCGGAATGGAACGAAGGATTTGGTGAATCAGCACGTGCGATTCATCGAACCGAATCAGAGAAATCTGATTCAAGCCGAACTAGGGAAATTCTCTAGATCGACTATCGAAAGGAAACAAATGTCTACAAAGACAACTTTCAAGCGCATCGCGCTTGTAGCAGTTGCAGCACTTGGATTAGGAACGCTTTCAATCGTTCCTTCTACAGCTGCTATCACTGCAGCCACAGGAACACTTACTGTTGCAGCAGCAACAGTTGATGCTCCATTTGGTGGAACATCTTCGACAGCAGTTGGAAGCCTGACTGCAGGATTTACTGCAGGAGCAACTGATGATGCTGTTACGGTCACAGGTGCAATCACAACTAACGTGACTGGTGCTACTTCTTCTATCGCAATTGGCGCAATCTCAGCAGCAACAAATGCTGCTGGTAATGGTGCTGGTGTTGTTGGAAGCGTTATCACAGTTTCAGCCTCAGCAGCTGGCGCAGTTTCTGCGACACACGCAGTCACACTTACAGCCAACAAGGCAGGAAAGTACGTTGTTACTTTGACTCCAAATGCTGCAGGTATTACTGCTGGTATGGCTGCAAAGACAATTACATTCACAGTTGCAGCACTTTATGCAACAACTGGTGACGGACTTGCAAGCGGAACAGCTTCAAAGTCAACAGTCAACGCTGTTGCTGGCGCAGCTAACTCAGTCACTCTTACTGCAGTTGAGCAGGGAACGACTGCACGTTTGATCACTGTAACTGGAGACTCAACAATCGCTTCTGCAGCTGCAGGAATCACGATTGCAACGGGTGCGAAGTCTGCAACAGTTCAAATCGGAACATCTGCGACAACAGCTGCACTAGTTGTGGCAACACCAACAGTTGGAACAATTACAGTCAGCATTTTCGATCAAGCTGCAGCTGGTATTTACAGCACAACTGCAACAAGCACGGTCACAATTACTGTTAACGCAACAGCTGTTAACGCAATCGTAGTTGCAGCTAACTCAACTTCATTTATTGGAGCAACTACAACTGAAGCAACAACTGATGCAACTGTAACGGCAGCTTCTACAGCTTCTACAGGAGTAGCAGCAAACATCACAGTTGTGCTCAAGGATGCAAACCTAAACACAAACTCATCAGCATTCTTGACTGCATCAATTTCAGGTCCAGGTGTTGTGGGCATTGTTGCTTCACGCTCTGATCTGCTTGGAGCTTCAGGCACAAACAACGTTTACGGTAAGAATGTAACTGGCGCAACAACTGCCAACCGCATTGTTAACGTATACGCAGATGGAACTGCGGGAGTAGCAACAATTACTATTTCTTCGGGCACCACAGTAATTGCAACAGAAACTGTTACTTTCACTGGTTCAGCTGCAACTTACACTGCAACACAAACACGTAAGGTCTACGCAATCACAGCTTCTGCACCAACTACACCTGGTGATCAGACAATTACTGTTGCTGTAAAGGATGCTGCGGGTAACAATGTTGCCAACGGTACAACAGTTAACGCAACATCAGGTTCAACTTCAGTTGCAACAATTACAGCTTCAGCTACAACTACATCAGGCGTAGCAACATTCACTATTACTGGACTAACTGCTGGAACATCTGTAATTACATTTGCAAATGCGACATCAAGTGCGACAGTAACTACTACAACAACAATCACTGTAGGTTCTGCAACGATTGCTGCAGTAGTAATGACTACTGACAAGACTTCATACCTACCAGGTGAAAAGGTAACACTTACTGTTATTGCAACTTCATCTACTGGTCTTCCAGTAGCTGACGGTGTATACACAGTGTTCTCAACTGCACCAACTTCATCAATGGCATTGGCCGCTGGAACACTTCCAGCTGCAGGAGCTATCACAGTTGGTGGCGTTGCTGGTGGAGTAACAGCAACACTAAACGCTCCACTATCTGATGGAGTATTTATCATCTCTGGTAAAGACAACCTAACAGCCCTAAACACTGTTTCAGCTACAGCTGATGTTCAGAACACGAGCGCAGCAGCAGCAATCGATGCAGCAGCAGAAGCAACTGATGCAGCAAATGCAGCAACTGATGCAGCAAACGCTGCAGCAGAAGCAGCAGATGCAGCAACAGCAGCAGCACAAGATGCAGCTGATGCAGTAGCAGCACTATCTACTCAGGTAGCGGAGATGATCGACGCTCTAAAGAAGCAGATCACAGCTCTAACAAACCTAGTAATCAAGATCCAGAAGAAGGTAAAGGCGTAATTAGCCTTAACCTTTAATTGGTTCTAACGGGTGGTGCACTCTCGCAAGAGGGTGCACCACTCATTTACTTATTCAATGAACCTTGTTCAATTCGCAATTGTGCAGAATTCGAGTAGATTGAAATTATGAATGCAAACATTAGAGATGTCGCCAAGCAGGCTCAGGTTTCTGTTGGAACTGTGTCAAATGTTCTTAACCGACCAAATCAAGTCTCTGAGGAAACCCGACTTAAGGTTCGCAATGCCATCGATATGCTGGGCTTTATGCCTAATAGTGCAATGAAGAGCAAGGAAACAGATTCAAAAGTCATTGGCGTCATTTTGCCTCTGAGTAACAATCCGTTCTACGAAGAGTTGACCCAAGGTATCGAAGATGCGATTGCTAAAGCAGGACTGTCAGTTTTGATTGGTTACAGCCGAGAAGACGCTGCAATAGAACTTAAGATTTTGACATCGATGATCGATGCCGGCTTCAAAGGTGTGATTGTTACGCCCGTTGGCCCACGAAATCAGATCTTTGATAAGTTCTTCGATAGCAATGTAAGAGTTGGATATATTTCACAAACCGATGAAACACCTCAGCAATGCTCTGTTTCAATCGATCAGGTGCGCGGTGGCTATGTCGGTATTGAGTATCTACACAGCCTTGGACACAAAAAGATCCTCTGGGTATCTGGCCCCACCCGCCACCACCAGAGCAACCAGCGCTTCCTTGGAATTACCCAAGCAGCTGCAGAGTGTGGAATTGAACTTACGACCATGAGTTCACCGTCACTTGATTTCTTATCAGGCGAGCAGATTGCCCCAGCCATCCTTGCCGCAGGACCACTTCCAGATGCGATCTTTGCTGGCAATGACACTTTGGCTATGGGAATCATTAACTATTTCCACTTAAAGGGGATTGACGTGCCGGGCACGGTCTCAATCCTTGGCTATGACAACACCTCCTATGCTGAGTCCGGCCTTGTTCCACTGACGACCGTCTCCCAGACCCCTTATCAACTTGGCCAGACCATGGGCCAACAAATGGTCACAGAGCTCTCGGCTGGACCAAGCCATGTTCACAGTCATGTGGTCTTCCAGCCTCAGATAGTTGAGCGCGCTTCAACTCAACCTCGCACATAACTAACCTCTAGAAGAGTTGACCATCCAGTATTTGACTGGTCACTTTGATTAAGTCTCCATGATTAGTCATCTTTGGCCCCTACCATTTTGTCTTAAGAAGTTCAGCTGGAGATTTATCTCGACCTCCTACTCCTGAAAACCAGGGGGGTCGCTAACCGGCGGGTTACTTTCACAGATGTGAAAATAACTTCGCGTTCCGAACAGCTGCGGGATCGGTAAGCAACCTTTGGACAGAAAGGTTGGCCAGCTTTTGTTTATTGATCGTGAACTGTTCAATGAACAAGCGGTGATGTCCCTATGACACAAATCAGAAAATTTATTGAGTGGCTCTCTTTCCACCCATCCTCAGATGAAATAGCACGTGCCCTTGTCACCGAGTACTTAATTGATGAAGGCGTAAAGGCAATCCGCTTTGGCCGCATCAATAGTGATGACTCTGCAATGGTCCTAGGACAGTTTGGTTATGCCGATGCAGATGAGTGGCGCAACTTGGTTGTGCCAGGATCTGTGTGGCGTGAATGGGGCACACCTGAGGTAGACATCATCACCGGTAAGAACAAAACTAAGTGGAGCCCAGATTCACTCACCTGTGTTGTCTCACTACGCGACCGCGGAGTCATGCAAGGAAATATTGTTGTTGAATTCTCACGCGCAGTTAGTGATTCAGATAAACCAAGAGTCCTAGATCTAGTTGAAGATTTTTGTATTCCAATTTCGCTCTTTCTTTCATTCCAAAATCGTGCACCGGGATCACTTAGTCCAAGCAAGATCTCAGTTAACAATTCTCGGGATGTCGCCACTGACCAGCTATCTGCCCGCCAAGTTTCAATCCTACGTGGCATGGTCGAAGGCAAGACAAACCACGAACTAGCAACTGAGCTTGGTTTTTCTGTCTCAACAGTGCGCCATGAAACTATGCGCATCTACCAAGCACTTGGCGTAAGTGATCGCAAGGAAGCTGCAAAGAAAGCATTAGCACTGAGCATTATTTAATGCAAAAGTTTTCCGATTGATTTAGCGCAAGGCGATAATTAATCGTAGAAAGAGAAAACCCCGGCCCTCCAAGGAGCCGGGGTTTTCTACTTACTTATTTGCTTCTTTACGGCTTACCTGCCAAACGATTATCACGGAACTTCTTAGCTAACTCTTCGTTAGAAAGAGCCCAGTTAGCAATCATGTCCTTGGCCATCTGAACCTTTGCAGCTGCTTCTGCTGCGGTAGCGAGTGCTACAGAGTCAGAAGCAGCGGTTGTTACAGATTGAGTGTTTGCGCCAGATTGTGTTGCATAGACCTGGCATTGGGCTGAGTAGTTACTCATACCCTTCAGATCCCATGTTGCACCTTCTAGCGTTGCAGTCCCTGCCATGTTGCCAGCAATAGTTGGGAACAGGTGAGGTGTAACAGTTTTAAAGCTATCTGTAGATAGTGTTGACACGGCTTTTCCATTAACAAGAAGTGTGTACACATAGCTTTGAATCTTTGCAGTCTCAGCTGTTGATCCACCGTTAAGGAATGTGTACTTACCTGGCGAGCAGGAAACAACATTGTTCTTTTCTGTGGTTGTGCCTGCGGAGTCGAGGCCGAGGGTGTTACCGGTGCGGACAAGACCCCGAGGAGTGCCATTATTGAAAAAACTGATTTGCTTGGTGGTAGCACCGGGGTTACCTGACCAATTTAGCAATAACCATCCAATTGTGTTATCCGGTGAATTACTATTGTAAATAGCGACGCCATTTTCCCACATATTGTTCCGGTTGAACAGTGCACCCGCACCAAAGGTTACAGTTGCTGCATATGAGCCCGAAATTGTTGTTTCATAAGCTAGCGAACTCACGTCTCCTATGCCATAAAATTGACCAGTATTATTCGTAACGTTTAAAGAGTTGGAATTTTGAATATTGATGGAGTTGCCTGCGCCATTATTTACATAGCCGAGAAATCCTCCAGTAGAATTACTGACATTAACAGTGACAACCCCATTATCACTTTCCCCATAAACAAAATAATTTGGTATGGTCAGTCCGTCGGCCCCCAGAGTCTGATCAGGCTGAAAGTTATTTAAATCGATATTAATCGTTTGATTAGCTTGGGCATGACCCGTGCCTGCAATAGAAAAGATCAATGCTGATGCAACAACGGAAAGAACTTTCTTTCTTCTGTTCATTTTTCTCCAAAATGTTTAAGGTTAAATCTGAATAACCCTTGTTGGTCACCCGATTGTTGAATCTGAATAACCCTTGTTGGTCACCCTTTCGCGCAAGGGTGCTACTTCTCATTCTCTTTTGCTAGCGAATTCCTATAACAAACCTGTGAATTGAATTGTCTGACTGACATTGACTGCTAATGACCATAAATCAAGATCTCTATTTTGCGACCCTTTACTCTTGCACTTCCCCCATCTGCACGCTTTCTTTGGCGTGCCCACCGGCGTAAGCCCTGCGTTCCATCCCCCATTCACGCTAAAAACCACCGCACAGGATTCTTTTCTCAAGAAAGTTTCCAAAAGGGCACAACATTTGGCCCCCAGCGGTGTCTTAACTAATAGAGGGCAAGACGTTGTCTTCGTTTTATCAACTCGCGGGAGTTACTTAAATGGCACTATTGAAGTCGAAAGCGGCGAAAGCAGCTGCAGCGACCGATGCCGCCCGCCTACTGAGCGCAAATCCCGCAGACGCTCAAGCAACACAAGGCTTATCAGCTGATTGGTCTATCGCACAACTCAGCGCAATCTACACAGAGCACCGCACGCAGCTAGTCTCACAAGCACGCCGCATCACCCGCGATGAGGTAGAAGCTAATGAAGTAGTACAGGAAGCCTTCCTCAAGTTCATGCTTGCAGCTCCTGATCTAGACACAGCAGATCGCGCGATTGCATACCTTCGCACCTCTGTTACCAACCTGGCACTGAATGTAATCCGCGCTCGCGGAGCACGTCCAAACCTGGTTGCAATCGATGCTGACACAACTCAGGAGCGTCTCAACGAGATCGCATCTGAAAACCACATCGATCTTGATACAACTATTACTGCAGCAGAAGATGCCGCGATCATCCGCGAAGCATTGGCTCGTTTAACCCCAGATCAGCGCACAGCACTTGTTATGTGGGAAATGGAAGGCCGCTCAACTGAAGAAATCGCAGCAGCCCTTAACACAACCCCTGCAAATGTCCGCCACATCCTTGTTCGCGCTCGCAAGTCAATGGTCCGCGTTCTTGAAGAGTGGATCGTTGATGAAAAGACTGGCCTGACTGCACTTAATGCTCTTTCAACTACCTATAAGAAGGCAGCAGAGCTAGCCCAGAAGTCATCAAAGGCTGCTCTTTCCCTTCTTCTAGTTATTACAGCTTTCCTTGGATTTAATTCAATGACCGGCAATGAGGGTGTTCCTTCTTTAACAACTGATTCAGTTGTAACAGCAGGAGCTACCCCGTCAAATCCTTCTGCAGCACCATCTGCAGCAGCTTCTTCTTCAAAGCCGGTCGCTACACCTTCAAAGACAGCCAAGACCAACGCCTCTGGAGTTAATGCAAAGCAAGCAAAGCTTGCTTTTGTTGGTCTTGATAAAGAAGGTATTCCAACAGGCTTTACGATCACAGATGCTGGATCAATCGCGGGCACAGGTCGCGTTACTCGCACCCCTGCGAGTTTCACAGAAGCTGGCCTTGTACTAAATAACCAGTTCTTAACAGCAACAGTTGGCCCGAACATCCTTCTTAACCAGAAGGTAACTGTTGATGGAGCAGGAACTCGCTATGAAGTTGTTGGTCTTTCACTTGGTTATGTCGGTAATTGGATGCCAACAGATGTTGCTAACACAGCAACGGAGATCGAGCGCCTTGCTAACGGCAACTGGCTCGTCACAGCAACTATCACCGTGGATTCAATCCTTGAATCAGATTTCTTAATCCCAGTTGGTAATCGTGGGTATGACCTCATTGATCAACCAACATCAATTACTACACGAATCTTGCTCAACTCTGGCAAGTCACAGATCTTGGCTCAGGCAGTACTAATTGCTGATGCCAAGAAGGGAGGCATGTAATGAAACTGCCTCACATTAAGTTTCCTCGCCGCGTCCGGATACACGGTGGGGAATTTGATGGATCAGCACGTGCGATTCA
>Ga0209400_1002045_pt1 | contig 15592 bp, 23 predicted proteins | sample M_130807_EF_Meta_FD_187313 | JGI IMG/M metagenome (GOLD analysis project Ga0209400, IMG submission 187313) | Freshwater microbial communities from Lake Montjoie, Canada to study carbon cycling - M_130807_EF_MetaG (SPAdes) (version 2) | ecosystem: Environmental > Aquatic > Freshwater > Lake... | reverse complement strand
TAAATACTATATCTTTTATTTATTGTGATTGGACTGACTGCCTTCAGGCAGTCCTGGCGGATAGAAAGTTTGGCGGTATGGCAAGATTTAAACACGAGACTACAAACCGTAAGGTTAATGTAGCTAGAGGATTAAAGTTACCAATACAGGATGACTGGAAACCTTTAAAGGCGATATACCCAGTAAAATGTGCAGCATGTAAAGAATGGATCGCAAAGAATGCACCAATTCTCTGGCATGTAAAACACAAATTAGTAATGCACGTTGATTGCTAATATTTCAGAAAAAATATTTTATTAACATTTAATAAAATCTAAAAAGCAGTCGACTAGGATAATAATGAAGGTTTATATTTACGATCTAGCAATTAAGGTAGCAGTAATGGCGGATTCTGAAGAAGAAGCTATTGCAAAGATGGATCAAGGACAAGCATCACAAATTTCAATGGAAAGAAACCTGGCTTCAACTACAGATATTGTAGTTGACTAATTTAAAGGGTGGTATAATAATACTATGATTAATTTTGAAAATGGAAATATTCCTCCATGTGATGGCTGCGGTCTTCAAAAGTATGGAGTTACAATGGACGAACAAGGAATCTTGTCTCCATATTGCATAGTTTGCTCTGGTGACATTGTTCACACCAAAGAAGCAAGAGATGCAGCAGAAGCCCTATTAGAATCTGAATAATTTTGAAGAAGGATCCACTAGTAATTTATTGGTCTCCTTATTCATCTGCAAGAACAGATTTAGCGGGAGAATTTAATCTTCTTCATCCAGAACCTGAGAACGTATATGCAAGTCTTGTAAGACGTATGCCAGATTCTAAAAACGAAAGATCTCTTCAGACATATATGTCATGTCCTGCAGCATCTGCACGTATGAAAAATATGTGGGTATTCAAAGCTCCATTTGATATGGAGTATGGATTTGATTTTAGCGATTTAGAAAACCCTAGAGTGTGGAATATATCAGAGGGATATTTTAATGCACGGGTCAATAGAAAATCAGTTATTAAAGATGCAGCAATAGTTAGTTTTGCTATTAAACATATGTTCTTTGCCGAAGAGTCTGTAACTCCATTATTTGGACCACCAGTAATGTTTAAGCCACAATACATGAATTATGGAACTTCAGTTCCAGGGGCATTTGATATATCTCAATGGTTTAGACCACATGTATTTGAAGTTCAAATGTGGGATCAAGTCGGAACCTTTAAAATAAAAGAGGGTGAACCATTATTTACTATAGAGTTTATTACAGATAGACCTATAGTCTTAAAGAAGTTTGCAATGTCAGAGGCTTTAGTCAAATACTCAGATAGCTGTGTAGACTCATCCAAATTCTTTGGCCAATGGATAGGCCTTGCTAAGAAATACAAAATATTTAAAGATACTAAAATGGACAAGCTGATCTTGAAGGAAATTAAAAATAATCTAGTTGACTAGGAATATGGTATAATATTAATATGAAAAAGATATCTGCTTTAATTATGCTAATTGCGACAGCAATCCTGTCAGGAGCAGCTTTAAATAAATTTTTAAATTGGGCGGGAAAGCAAGAAGACTTCTTTGATTTTGACCTAGATGAAGATATAGACAATGAACAGTTCTAATTCATTCCTATGGTCTATACTTGATCTAATCTATCTTGGCTCATACTACCTATTGGCTCCATTTATCTCTCTGGTTATATTATCTTCTATTGTTGTATATATCAAAAGCTTCAAACTTTAATTCTCCCGCCCTTTTCTGGGGTCTTAGTATCAGAGATACCAAATATGACCCGTTAGGGCTTTAGAACCCTCATAGAGGCTGTTTAAGGCATATTCCAGAAATGATCACATATCTAAATATGGGTGTTCTATTTTCGGCGCACTTTTTTGCACTTTTTGCACTATATGTCCATATTGTCTTTATTGACTATATCTTTTTAAAATAGTATGCTTACTATATGAGTTATAAAAAAATCAAGTTTATTCCCGCCTCTGAATATACTGAAAAAGTTGAGCCTGCCCCATCTAACGCTGCAAGCATGATTCCTGATTGGTACAGGAAAACTCCAAGGTTTATAAATGGAGACAAGGGTTATAGTGATTTTTTAAAACTTCACAAAGATTTATACAATAGCAACTCTGCTGATATTAATTTAACATTAAAAAATTGCCAGCCATTTATAGATGCATTTACATCTGGTTATATGTTAAAACTGCCAGCAGCTTTAATGGTTTGGAAAGATCCTGATGGTAATCCAAGAATTAAATGGAGTACAAAAGTTGACCCATTAGATTCTCAAGACAATAGGGTATTAGGTGAGTTTGAAACCCCAGCGGGATGCCACGAACAATTTTTTAGATGGCAGAACATGTGGGCAGTACAAACACCAAGTGGGTATAGTTCTTTATTTACTCATCCCCTAAATAGATTTGATTTACCGTTTGTTACTTTGTCTGCCGTTATCGATACCGACCTTCATCCAAACGCTGTTGTTGTTCCATTCTTTATTAGAAAAGACTTTGAGGGTGTAATCGAAGAAGGAACTCCAATAGCTCAGGTGATTCCGTTTAAAAGAGACAACTGGGACTCTTCAATAGAAAAGACTAATAATTCAGGTATATTTGCAGAGGGAATAGTCAAATCTTCTTTTATACAAGCCTATAAGAAAAAGTTTTGGACCAAAAAGATTTATCGCTAAAAAGAAAAAATCCCAATCAGAGGCGGATCCGATTGGGCTTTTCTAGTGTATTGCTACACATTATATAGGGAGACATGGTGGTGCCTCTAACCTACACATCTTTATTGTAGAATATGTTTTATTCTAAGTCAACTGCTTTTTCAGTATTATTTGATTCTTCTACAACAATAGCTTCGGCTGGTGGGTAAGCAACAATCCAACCGTATGGGTCCTTGTTAGTTTCATTGTTGTTTGCTAAATACACCAAGTACTCTGGAAGGTTTGTTATTTCAGCTAAAAGTACCATTATGTCTACACATCTTTTGTGTGCAGGCTGGTGGGTAGTATGACACTTATATTTGTCATCTACGTTGGGGCAAACTTTAAGAATCTCCATAAGTCTAAAAACAATCTTATGGGCAAATTCCATTTGTTCTTGACTATATGCCATCTACCTCATCCTTTACTTCAATTGGTGTATATGCTGGTTCAGGGCCAAGCAAAAATCCCTTTTCGTGGTAACCCACCATTTTTGAAACTTCTTCGCCGCCAACAATCTTGTCAGCAATAAGTGAAAGAAGATCATATATTCTGTGAAGCATAATATAAGTGACCATTGGAAGATTATCTTCAATTGTTCCAGCATCAGATATTATAGCGCCATCAGGTAGTTGTGATTCATCCATTTTTGTTTATCCCTCCATCGGTATTGGGGAAGATTACAGGCATCTTCCATTCGTATGTTTCAAATCCAGAAGATTCATACTGCACATCCTCTGTTGTGTTTATTTGAATTCCTTTGCCGCACATACAGTTGTCACATTCGCAATTTGACATTAGTTGTATTCCTTTCTGTTCCAGTATTTATTTTTGTACCAGCCAATAATAGTTTTTAAAGACTCGCTACGTGCTAACTTTGCCTCGGATAAAAGTTTTGTATTCCTTTCAAGTTTCCATGGTTCTGACTTGATTGGTATAATTTGTGCAATAGGCGTTCCAGCTTTTATAATACCTTCAAACCCTTCTTGAATTAAGAATGGCAATTTTCCTCCGCTCATTGGATAATTTGCATCAACAACGCCAGACATAGTTCTAAATGGAAGATCGTCACGGTTTAATGGATGAGTTATTAGCAAACTGTATCCATCTTCAACTTTAAGTATTTGTTTTGTGCTCCAAGAAAAATGATTAGGGCTAAACCCTTTAGGAATGGGTAACGTTGGAATCATTCCAGGATCTCTTTCGATTACAAAGTCTGTTTCAGTATAATCTAAATCAAACCAGCTCCAGCTTATTTTTGGCCCATATTGAGTTTGCTCTACAAGTAAATCAACAGGCAATGGAATATAATATCCAGTTAAAAAAGCATCCATAAATGGCGCACAACTTTTTACTGTTATTGTTGAAGGAGAAACGCTTAATTTTCCTCCAGAAAACTTTTCTATCTTTTTAAACCATTCAGGCATTACGTCTTTCATATAACCAATAGGTTCAAAAACTGGATGATACAAATCGTATTCTAATTTTTTAAATTTCATTATTAACCAGTTTTACTATTCTAGTGTAAACTTCTAGACCTATGTTGTTTTTGTAATCACAAGACAAGCAATATAAATAGATGTTGTCTTCTAGGTCTAGGTTAGATTGAAGAGAGCCTTGATCCATTGGACATTCAAGTCTAGGAACAAGGCCCTCTTGTGATAAGGCTATGTACTTAGATACATATTGTATCTGCATTTGACCTACTTTTTCTGATCAGTCGGGAATTGCAATAGCCATTCCTGTGCTTTTGGGGTCATACCCTTCCAAGCTGACCAATCAATACCGCCATTGGTCATATAATACGTTATCTCTGCGTTTGTTACTGGGTCGAATAACTCTCTGTTACTCTTTAGGTCGAATTTCTCAAGTCTTTCAGGACCAAGATTTCCGATCATGTTAATCTGGAATATTCCGTAAGAACTATCTCCAGTTTTCCTATTCCCGTTATATGCAAGCGGTCTTCCGTTAGATTCACGCTTTGCTATTGACCAAGCTTTCTTAAGGCCTGACCCTTCGAATCCTACAGTCTTAAGAAGCACTAGCAACTGTTCGTCTGTAAGCATCTCAGATGGCTTGTAAATCTCTTTACTAAAACTATCTAAGACTTCTTGCTTTAATTGGGCTTCAGTTTTCACTAAAGGTTTTACTACTAAGGCATTTGCAGGCTGTACAGGAAACAAAAATAATGTTATCATTACTATTGTAACCAGGTTATGAGCCAAATCACTTACCTGTTGTTTTATTTTCTCCATTGGCATTTCCTCCTCTAGAGATAACGAACTATAATAATAACATTGAATGCCTAAGCCTGTCAAGCCAGTCAACTAGAAAGAAAACATGAATATATCTTATTATACGATTAAAGCAGGGCTAAACCCAGCTGTTGGCTTTGGCTACGCTGGGAAAAATATAGTTAAATCTTTAAATAATTTAGGACATTACATTACTTACGCTAATCCTAAAGCAGAAATACAAATTAATTTTACACAACCCCATCATTTTAAATTACATAAAGGCCAATACCAAATAGGATACACCCCTTGGGAATCAACATCTATGAGACCTGATTGGGTTGAAAGATTTAATCACTGTGACGAAGTTTGGACAACATCAGATTGGTGTGCTAAAGTATTTAAAGATAATGGAATAACAAAACCAATATATGTTTATCCTCACGGAATTGAAGATTTTTGGAAACCAAAAAGAAGAGTAATTAATGATGGACAGCCAATAAAGTTTTTGCATATTGGAGAACCTTCACCAAGAAAAGACGGTCAGTTAGCAGTAGAAACTTTTGCAAAGCTTTTTGGTAATAATCCAGACTACCAACTTACTTTAAAGTGTCATAACTCAAACACCACTAGGATGTATAATCCAAATAATGAATTTGTTACACCAAATGCTGTTTATTCAAATATAAAAATTATAACTGATGAATATACAGAACAAGAACTATTAAGTTTGTATCACAACCATCACGTACTTCTTTACCCAACCTGGGGTGAGGGCTTTGGATTTATTCCACTTCAAGGACTTGCAACAGGCATGCCAGTAATATCAACATATGATTGGTGTCATTATGAAAATTATTTAGGCCCGCTTAAATTAAAATCTAAACTAACGGATGAGACTTTACCAAAGTCTGTAGGAGATGACTATATTGGAAAAATGTTTAAGCCCAATGCAAAACATCTAGAAGATCAAATGTATGATGCTGTAATTAATTTTAAAGCCTATTCAGGATATTATTTTGCACAAGCCAATCAAATACATAAAGATTATAACTGGGATCAGTTGACTAAGAAAGCGTTTGATCATTTATGTAAAAAGTTTTCTTAGCCCCTTCCCCTATAAAGCCTTCTTTGGTAGAATAGGATCTTCACACTAAATTTAAATTAACCGCTAGGCGGAGAAACAGGTACTCTAAAATGTCTAAGACTATTGCAAACCCATACGAAAATTTTATTGCGTTATCTCGATATGCAAGATGGATATCAGAAGATAATCGTCGTGAGACATGGGGAGAAACAGTAGATAGATATTTTAATTTCATGCTTGGTCATCTAGAAAAGAACCATAATTATATTCCAAATGAGAATCTTGTTGCGGAATTAAAAGAGTTTGTCTTTGAACGAAATGTCATGCCATCAATGCGTTCTGTTATGACTTCAGGAGCAGCATTGGAAAGAGACAATGTAGCTGGATATAACTGTGCTTTCTTGCCAGTTGATTCCCCACGTTCATTTGATGAAACAATGTATATCCTTATGTGCGGTACGGGTGTAGGATTCTCTGTTGAGTATAAGTACATTAATAAACTTCCTGCCGTCCCAGAATTATTGGAAAAGTCAACTACAGTAATTACAGTAGAAGACTCTAAGCAAGGCTGGGCTAAAGCATACCGTGAGTTACTAGCATTACTTTGGTCTGGCCAGATTCCAGCAATTGATGTTTCTAAGGTAAGACCAGCAGGAGCAAGACTTAAGACAATGGGTGGAAGATCTTCAGGTCCACAACCACTTATTAATCTATTTGATTTTACAATTGCAAAGTTCAAAAGCGCTACAGGAAGAAACCTCAAGCCAATTGAATGCCATGATATCATGTGCAAGATTGGTGAAGTAGTTGTTGTAGGCGGAGTTCGTCGCTCAGCAATGATTTCCCTTTCTAACATTAACGATATTGAGATGGCACAGGCTAAGTCAGGTAACTGGTGGGAAGCTAATACGCAACGTGCTTTGTCTAATAACTCTGTTGCGTACTCACGCAAGCCAGACATGGAGCAATTTATTGCAGAATGGAAATCTTTATATGATTCAAAGTCAGGAGAACGAGGTATATACAATGTGGCCGCAGCTCAAGCCCAAGCAGCCAAGTATGGAAGAAGAGATCCAGATATACACTATGGAACTAACCCGTGCTCAGAGATTATCCTACGTCCTTATCAGTTTTGTAACCTTTCAGAAGTCGTACTACGTGAGAATGATACAAAGAAAGAAATTGAACGCAAAGTTGAACTTGCAACTATCCTTGGAACGTGGCAGTCAACGCTTACAGACTTTAAATATCTTCGCAAGATCTGGAAAGACAATACAGAAGAAGAGCGCCTATTAGGTGTTTCTCTAACTGGACAATTCGGACACAAGTTTATGTCAGGTAAAGAAGACCTTGTTTCACTAGAAGCTTTCTTGATAACTCTTAGAGAATCAGCAAGAGCAAAGAATAAAGATGAGGCTGGGAAAATTGGGATTCCTGAGTCTGCCGCTATTACATGCGTAAAGCCATCAGGAACAGTATCTCAATTGGTCGGGGTATCTTCAGGAATGCATGCTTGGCATTCTCCATATTACATTCGCACAGTTCGTGGGGCAAAGGGAGATCCAATCTCTACATTTTTAAAGGAAGTCGGAATTCCAGTAGAAGATGATGTAATGAAGCCAAACGATACATACGTATTTTCATTCCCAATAAAGGCACCAGAAGGTGCAATTGTTAGAAATGATCTAACAGCTATCGAGCACCTTAACATTTGGTTGGTTTACCAACGTGCATGGTGTGAGCATAAGCCTTCAATTACAGTTTCTGTAAAAGAAGACGAATGGATGGAAGTAGGAGCATGGGTCTACAAGCATTTTGATGAGGTATCTGGAATTTCATTCCTGCCTCACTCAGATCACTCATACAAGCAGGCTCCATATCAAGAAGTAGATAAGGCTGAATACGATGCACTTGTTGCAAAGATGCCTAAAGACATTCGCTGGGAAGATTTATCTTTTTATGAGACAGAGGATGGCACATCTACCAATGCTACCCTTGCCTGCAGTTCAGATGGAAATTGTGAGCTTGTAGACATATCTGCTTAATATGGTAGAATTATAGTATTGGGGATATTCCCCAAAATTCTGGGCACCCCGCCCAAAATGGAGATGATAACATGGCTAAATTCAATAAGTTGGATTTAAACAAAGACGGAAAGGTAACAATGACAGAACAAATTTTAGCAGCTCTTGGAACATATGCTCGTGCATTTCTTTCAGCAGCAATTGCTCTATATATGACTGGCAATACAAATCCAAGAGACCTTCTTCTAGGTGGCGTAGCAGCTGTTGCACCAGTAATCCTTAAGGCTCTAAGCCCAAGCAACAAAGAATTCGGATTCGTAGCAAAGTAAAAACTTAATATCGAATTAGGGATGCTCCTGTGCTAAAATAAGTACAGGAGTTTTCCTATTTTAGGAGATATATGTCAGCGCAAAAAAATTTTGAAATTGACCAAAACACTACATTTTCATTTATTGTCGAGTACAAAGACAATGCTGGACTTCCAATTGCGCTAACCTCAGCATCTGCAAAAATGCAGGTTAGAGATACAAAAGGCGGATCTAAATTAGCATTTACATTATCATCACCAACAAGCGGAATTGTTATAGATCAGCCAGCAGGCAAATTGACAGTAACAATGTCTCAAGCACAAACAAATAATCTTTTTTATCCAAAGTCTTCTTACGACATCATGGTCACAGATTCAAATGGAAATAGAACAAAGCTTCTTGAAGGATACATCACATTAAGCAGGTCGGTAACAATATGAGCAACGAAAGAGTAATAGTAACCGAAATTAAAAATGATGTAGTAATTTCCACATCTGGCCCACAAGGTCCTAGAGGAAAAACTATACTCAATGGAAATGGCGCTCCTTCAAACAGCTTAGGCCTTGAAGGCGATTTTTATTATGATAAGGTAACAACAAGATTTTACGGCCCAAAAGTAAACGACATAACTTGGGAGGGGTCTAATAGCTACCTTCTAAGCACAGGAACACTAACCTACCCTTGGAACATTAATCAGATTACGGGGCCAGTTAGTGGAATATATTCACTTCAAATAACCCATAACTTGGGCTACAATCCAAATGTGACTATTAAAAATAGCGCAGGCGACATATTAGAAACGGGAATAGACTATAATAGTATTAACCAAATAACACTGACAATGGCACAACCATTTTCAGGGACAGCGTACCTGTCCTAAAGGAGAGTAAAAAATGGCAAGATTATTTGTAACCAACATTGACCTCAACAAGAATGAGCTACTCAATGCAAGAATTCAGAATTTGGCTTCAGCACCATCAAGCCCAGCATTAGGTCAAATTTATTATGACTCATCTAGTAACATCATGTACTACTACAATGGACTTGCCTCTCCCAATGGTCCATGGATGCCTATGTCTGGCTCCACAGAAGTTATTCAAGATATTCTTGGCTCATCAATTGTTGGCGGAACAGCAATTACAACAACTTACAATGATGCCGCAGGAACATTAACAGTAAAATTAAATGATACTGCAGTAACAGCAGGCTCATACGGTTCAACAACAAAGATTCCAACATTTACAGTAGATCAGCAAGGTCGTTTAACTGCCGCAGGTGAAGCAAATGTTGCAACAGTCCTTAGCATTGCAGGAGAAACTGGTACAGACACAGTAAATCTTCTAACAGATACGCTAACAGTAACTGGCGATGGAACAATTGATACAGCGGTAACAAATAATACAATTACAATTACTGCAAAAGATGCAACCTCATCTCAAAAGGGTGTTGCTTCATTTGATTCAACAGACTTTACAGTAACATCAGGTGCGGTAACATTAAATACTGAGCGTGTACAAGATATTGTTGGCGGAATGGTTACAGCTCCAAATACCGAATCAGGTATTTCTGTAACATACGATGATACAAATGGAAAATTAGACTTTAACGTAGCAGATCCTACAATTACTCTTTCAGGAGATGTAACTGGTTCTGCAACAATGACAAACCTTGGCGATGTAACAATTACAACTACAGTTGCACCAAATTCTGTTGCTTTGGGAACAGACACAACTGGAGACTATGTACAAAATATTCAAGGAACTGTTAATGAAGTAACAGTAAGCCCAACATCAGGAGAGGGCAGCACAGTAACAATTGGTTTGCCAGACGATGTAAGCATTACTAACAACTTGACAGTTGGCGGAAACCTAAATGTAACTGGAACAATTAACTCAGTTAATACAACACAGGTTAATATTGTTGATAATAAGATTAATCTTAATACTGATTTTACAGGAACTCCAACAACAGATGCTGGAGTAAGAGTAGAGCGTGGCACATCTGCAGACGTAGAGGTTCTATGGAATGAAGCTTCTGACAAGTGGACATTAACAAATGATGGAACAAACTATCACGCAATTGCAAGAAAATATGCTGCTGATCTAGCAAATCCATCAAGCCAAACTTTCTTACAGGTAAACCATAACTTAGGATCACTAGATGTAACTGTCCAAGTTTTTGAAACAGCAGGATCAAAAGCTCTCGTTGAAACAGATGTAGAGCGCACATCTACAGACGCAATAACATTAAGATTTGCAACAGCACCAGCTAGTGGAGCATACAGAGTCGTAATTACTGGTTAAGGAGATTTAAATGTCTGTAAAAAGATTAGTTCCCCTTAACGCCGTTGAATTAACATCCGACCCAGCCCCAGGCCGTGTTGGAGACATCTATTACAATACAGTATCTCAAGAGCTTAGAGTTTGGTCAGGCTCAGTTTGGTTACCAGTAGGTTCATCTGGCGATCAGTATATACTAGAAAATCACATTCATACATATGATGGAGATATTCATACTGTCTACGCAGGCGCATACAACCCAACCTTAACTATATTTGACGGCGGAACTTCACAGTCTCAATATGATGAAACAAAAGATATTGATGCAGGTTCATTATGACAATCAATTCATCTGTAAAACATAAAAGAGGAACAACTGTTCAATGGGCTTCCGCCACATATATATTAAAAGCTGGCGAAATTGGAATAGATACAACATTAAATAAAATTAAAATTGGTAATGGATCTTCAGTTTGGTCAGCGCTAGCGTTTGTTGCAGCAGATAATAATGGACCTACAGGAGCAGTAGGAGCAACAGGTGCAACTGGTGCAACAGGACCAACTGGTGGAACAGGCGCTACGGGTGTTACAGGGCCAGTTAGCACTACTCCAGGACCTACAGGCGCTACAGGTGCAGCAAGTACAATTGCGGGCCCAATAGGTGCAACAGGACCTACAGGTGCTACAGGCGCAACAGGAACTACAGGACCAACAGGCGCAACAGGTGCAGACAGCACGATTGCAGGACCTACAGGGTCAACAGGTGCAGCAAGCACAGTTCCAGGACCTACTGGACCAACAGGTGCTACAGGACCTACAGGTGCAACGGGATCTGTAGGATCAAACGGAGTTGATGGTGCAACTGGCGCAACAGGACCAACAGGTGCTACAGGACCTACAGGTGCAACGGGATCTGTAGGATCAAACGGAGTTGATGGTGCAACTGGTGCAACAGGACCAACAGGCGCAACAGGGGCTACAGGACCAGAAGTTAATGCTCCATTTACACTAACCCAGTCTGCAGATAATGCAAGCTATCCACTCACAATTTCTTCTGCAAATCAGCAAGGCGGTGGTTCAGGATATTCAGATATTCTAAAATTAATTAATTCAAAATCTGGTGCAACAAATATTAATAAGCACTTTAGAATAACAGATTCAGGAACACTAGAGCTAGTAAATAGTGCTTACACATCAGGGATTTTTTCTATCAGCGACGCAGGCAATCTTAATATTTCAGGAACATATAATTTAGCAACAATAGGCGACACTGGCTGGAACACAGTCCCAGGCTTTACTAATAATTTTACTTCAGCAGGAATAGCTCCAGCTTATAGAAGAATTAATAATGTGGTTTACCTACGTGGAAGAATCTCTGGTGGCACTGCTGGAACCTCAGCATTTAATTTACCAGCAGCATATCGCCCAACGGTAGATACAGTAATTCCAGCGCAGCAATACGGAACAGGCAATATTACATATATAACAGTTAGCAGCAACGGAGATGTTTCACCAAATGCAACATCTGCCTGGCTATCTAGCATTATATTTCCAATAGGATAAAAGATTTAGGAGGCAGAAATGGCAATCAGATTACAGATAAGAAGAGATACATCTACTAACTGGTCAACAAACAATCCAATTTTACAAGTTGGAGAATTTGGATTTGATACAACAGTAAATCGTTTTAAAGTTGGAATTGCTTCAAGCGAAACCTCTAGATGGAATGTGCTGCCTTATTTAAATGTTATCCCCAGCGAATTAACAGAGCTTGCTCAAGATGCTGTTGAGGCAGCAATTACAGCAGGAACAGGAATTACTAAAACATATAGCGATAATGCTAATACAATTACCCTAGCCGTTGACAGTACTATTGCTAACAAGACATACGTAGATACCGCCGTATCTGGACTAAGCAGTACATCTGCAACAACCTATATTCCTTTAAGTTTATTGGGACAGGTTGATGGAGTAGCAGAACTAGACTCAAATGGTTTTGTTCCAGAGTCACAAATACCTGCTTCAATTGCAAGAGATACAGAAATCTCATCAGCGATAAGCACCGAAGTAACAAATAGAAATACCGCAATTAGCACAGCAATATCAAATCTTGTTGATACAGCACCTAACGCTTTAAACACATTAAACGAATTAGCAGCAGCAATAAATAACGATGCCTCATATGCAGCAACAGTAACAACAGCTTTAGGCACAAAAATAACTGCCTCAAGCACAGATACTCTTTCTAATAAAACCATAAATTTAACTTCAAACACTCTAACTGGCACTAAAGCACAATTTAATGCTGCCATAACAGATGCAGATTTTGTAACTCTATCTGGTACAGAAGAGCTTACTAATAAAACATTAAACTCTCCAATTATTAATCAGCCAACAGGAATGGTAAAAAGCGACGTTGGATTAGCAAATGTTGACAATACTTCAGATAATACAAAAGCTTTAATTTCTTATATAGCAGAGCCTCAGCTAACAAGAACGATTAACTCCTCAACAGACAAAAATAAGCTAATAGAATGTAGCGTAGCTACAACAATTACAATTCCAAATGACACACAAGATGCTGGCTGGCCAGCTGGATCAATGGTTGAGGTAAGACAAGTTGGAACGGGCCAAGTTACAATTACAAAAGATGCAGCAGTAACAATGGTGGGAGCAGATAGTCAGTTTAAAACAAGAGTTCAATGGAGCACAATTATGCTTGAAAAGAGGTCAGCTAATTCCTGGCTAGTTACAGGAGATACAACTGCATAATGCCAAGAGCATCCAGAAGGTTACATATAGCTACAGTCTCTAGATTAAAGGCTTTGCTTTCCCTTGTAGAAAATTTTAGCAGAGCAACTCTTACAAATGCAGGCGCAACTTCAGCAAAATGGAGGCATGTTGTTGCAGGTTGGGGAGTTTCAGGCGGCAAAGGAACATCTTCAGCAATAGGTGCTTTAATATCAACTGTATTTGCATCAACAGATGCAGTTATTAAAGCAAAAAATCCAGCATCTGGAGTAGGTCCAGCTTTCTGGATTACAGACTCTGGAAATTATTGGGCAGTAGTAAAAAATACAACAAATATTTGTCAAACATGCTCTGCCTGCGGTGTATATAATAGTTGTTCTTATTGTAGTTCATATGCATATGGGTCAGACTCAAGCTGTGGGTGTGCTTCATATACTCAGACTACATGCTGCAACCAATACAATTATGGACCAAATGCATCTTGCGGATGTGCTTCATATACTCAAACCCAATGCTGTAATACATATGGATATGTTACAGTTTGCTCTTCGTATGGTACAACTACATGCTGTACAGCTTATACCTATGTTGTTTGTTGTTCAGCAGGATTTTCAACATATTATTATACATGCTGTCAAGGATATACTAGCTCAAGTTGTTGTACACAGTACTATACATACTATGGTAGGTTTTGTTGTGCTGCATATACTTATAATTCATACAAAGGTGGAGTTGTTTGTAGTCAATATTATACTTGTGCGGTAACACAATGCTTTAGCTATGGTACATGTGAAACCTGCTCCTCATATGGAACTTGTTCAGTTTCTACATGCTTAGGTTATGGCGGATGCTTGCAGTGCAGCACATATGGAACATGTCAAGTTTGTACAGGATATTCAGAGCAATTTAGTTGTACAGGATATACTTCATGCACAGTTTGTGGAGCATATAATTCATGTCAATATTGTACAGGATATACTTCATGCACAGTTTGTGGAGCATATAATCAGTGCCAATACTGCAACGGATATTCCTATGGATCAAATGCATCTTGCGGATGTGCTTCATACTACACTTATAATTGCAACTGTGCAGACCATCACAAAATAGAATTAATTAAAAAAGAAAGCGGTTCAGAAACTGTTATATCCTCAACAAGCAATTCAACTACAGGAATTGCTGGCATTAAGGTGACCACAGTTGGCAATAGCGTGACAGCTCAGGCATACTCAGATGTAAATTATTCTTCCCAAGTTGGCTCAGACCTAACTACAACAAATGCTGGACAAAAGTCAAAAGATCATGGTATAATTTCAAGAGCTTCAAATACAAGCCAAGGATATACAATAGATGAATTTAGGGTAAATTAAATGAATAACAAACTTAGCTTTATTCAAAGCCTTAAAGACTATTTTAGAGATGTTAGTGTATATATAAAAACACATGCCAATAAGTATTTAAGAAACAATTTAAAAATAGGGTATAAGGTTCCAAAAGATCATGAGTTTATTCCAGATCAGTCTAAGCTAGGAATGCACCTTGCTATATTAGATCCAACATCTATGATAGTAGAAGACATTATGACAACAAACCCAAAATTTGGCAATTTGCTTAAAATGGGACCAGTTTTTATTGAAATTAATCATGAGCAAAAAGATAAGCTAGACTTAAATTCAAAAAATTGGATATACAATGAAGATGAAAAAGATTTTTTTGAAATTAAAGACATAGAGCCAGTGCCACTAGAAGAATGGAATAAAAATGGTTGATCCGTTTGAGAGGCCAGCAAGACCCTGGGACCTATATAATAAAAAAATAGGACGTGTAGATACATTAACGGCACAAGAAAGACTTGAGATTTGTAAAGGTTGTACTTTTTTTATAAAAACTACTAGCCAGTGCAAAAAATGTGGTTGCATGATGATAGCAAAAACAAAGCTACCAAACGCAGAATGCCCTATTGGAAAATGGGGACAAACAAAAATAGAGGAGGAAATAATATGACAGTATATGAAGAGTGGTTAGCCACACAAGATGTTCCTGTTGCAGTGCCACCAGAAAACATTAAAAAGCTAGCTTATGTTATTGATGGTAAAGTTGTTCAGACTTTAGCTACAGACGAAAGAATGTGGGCTATTATTTTGAGTAATCCAACAATTGTTGACATTACAGATATAACATTTCCAGATCGTGTAGA
>Ga0209400_1002043_pt1 | contig 15597 bp, 5 predicted proteins | sample M_130807_EF_Meta_FD_187313 | JGI IMG/M metagenome (GOLD analysis project Ga0209400, IMG submission 187313) | Freshwater microbial communities from Lake Montjoie, Canada to study carbon cycling - M_130807_EF_MetaG (SPAdes) (version 2) | ecosystem: Environmental > Aquatic > Freshwater > Lake... | reverse complement strand
CGAAGAATATTCACAAAGAGAACAAGTTAAATTAAGCATTCTAAATAGAAATGGTCACACAGAAGAACAATCAAGAGAAGTTATTAGAAGAGAAAGAGAAAGATACTCAAATAGATTAAAAGATCTAGGTTCATTTGTTGCTAAATTAAGGAATGATCCAGATAAAGTATTTGACTCTGTACCTAGCAATATATTCTGCAAAAGTGGAAAAGCTGGTATGGCTTCTTTGTCCGATATACCATCAGCAGTAAAAACAACAAGAACTATAGTTAACGGTTTTTATAACCCACTTAAAAGTGCTCATTATAATGATTCGTTAAATATACAAGATTTATACTTTAAAAAACAAACCCAAAGAAAAAAAGTTACAAGATTTTGCTCAGAATCAAACCCAGAAATTATAAATGGGGTTCCTTATACTTCTGAGGCACAAGAAAGAACAACTTATAAAAGATTACAAGCATTAGGTAATCCAACCTACTACACTAACAATCTTGATTATGCCCTTGAGATACAAGAGAAAGTTCAACAAACAAGAAGATTGAGAAACGCAGATGGTACTTATTCAAATATACCATTAGAGGGTGTTTATACGACTGAAAGTAGAGTTATTTCATTAAATGAAGAAAGTTTAAACGTACAAGACGATGGATATTTAACAAACAGATGGATTGCTGATATTAATAAAATAAATGCTGCTAATGAAACTGAAACTCAGCCTACTGGTATATTGGAAGAAGTACAACTTTCTAATTTAAATGAATATCAAAGTATGAATTTAGAATTTGATTATAACAATAACTCAATTTCAAATACACAACTAAAATTTGAATCAATACAAAACAGTATAAATCCAAATAAACCACAAGATAATTCAATAGTAACAATAAATAAAGTATATAGAAACCCGGCTACGTCTTTAAATTCTAATCAAAGAGAACAATATAATAGTTTTATCAATAGAGAATATGGTATTGCTAATCCATTTACTACAAACAATACTTTACTTTACGATAACAGTGATATAACAACTGGTCCGTTTAGAGAGCCTATTGATTTTATAACACAACAACTAAATCAAATTGTACCAAATCCTGTAACAAACGAATCCTTACAAATACAAGCATTTAAAACAATAACAGGTCTTTCATCAAGAGATTACTATAAGATATTTAACGATCTTATTCTTCGTATGTCATTATTCTCTACAATAGTTCAAGAAGATCCAAACTATAAAGAAATAAAAGACACTATATTAATAATTCCTTTTGAAAGAATAATAGGAATAAATAAGGTAAAGAACACAACATTAACAGCTTATTTAAACGATCCTTGTGCAATTTCTCAAGATATACAAAAACAAGACGAGATATCGCTATTCAATATATATTTGGTAGAATCAGCAATAAAATTGTTAGTTAGAACGTTTTGCCTTAAAAATGATCTTAAAGATTTATTATCATTAGTAAAAGTTAATCCATATACTTTTGTGAATAATGACGATACATATATAGAATTTTTGTTACAAACATTTAAACAAGATCTTAAAAGATTATCTGGTGGAGATTATTTCTACAACCAAGTTTTAATATATATTGAGAAAAGTGTTGATAGAATTTTAGAATTGGAAGGCGTACTAATTGATCCAATCTCTGGTCAGCAGATAAGCCTTGACGAAGAATTAACGACAGATTTTAAAATTAGATTTTTTATCAAACAAGAATACGCAGATATGTTGGTAAGATTGGAAAACATATTTGTAAGTAGCGATACACAAAGACAAACAAACCTTAACAATATAAAAATTGTTATGAGAAGAACGATACAGAACACAACAGAGATACCAGTAGAGTTTGATAATCTATTTTTTGAATATATCTTTCCTGTATCCAAGATTAGTTCCATAGTTAAAATTAATAATATAATTTCTATGACAACAAATTATGACAATAGTAATGATACCTATAACACAACTTTACAAACTTTAAAATCTATGATATTAAATTTTGTAAACGTAGATCCTAATTTTGTAGATTGTAATTCTAATTTACCTTCATTCGATCTTAATATTCCAAACATAAATGCAGAATTAATAAAACAATTCTTGATAAGAGCACCAATTGAAATTGTAAAAGGTATGGCAGAAAACTTTGATCCTAATATTAGAGTAGCGAATCCAATAAGAAGATTAACAGAATCTTTTACTGGTACTAACCTACCTTGTTTACCATTTTCACTTGCTTTGTTACCAATTGGAACAGTTCCGTTTGGTTTTGGTCCTCCAATTTTACCACCTTGGGGTTTCACTTATCTATTTTTAGATACAGCAGAGTTTTTATTAACACCAGCAGAAAAAAATAAAAGATTAACATTTGCTTTAGGATTAGGTAAATTTAATAAGTTAGAAGACCTATTTGAAAAAGACGAAAACTGTTAAGGAGATAAAATGGCAGGATTAGCACCACGTTTACCATTAACCATAGACCAAATTGATGGTGCTTATGGACTTTTAAAAGATATCAGAACATTAGCTCAACAAAATTTAAAAATGTTAGTTCTTACTGAAAAAGGTGAGAGGATAATGATACCAGAATATGGTGTAGGATTAAAAAGAAAGCTGTTTGAAAACAAAAGTCCATCTTTAGAAAGTGCCATTCAATCAGCAATAACCTCACAAGTTAATAAATATTTACCTTATATTTCTATTCAAAACATAGAAGTAGGTGAATCACAAGATACTTTAACAAATTTATCAGTTGAACAATCATACGAACTTAAAATAACTTATATAATAATACCCACAAATGAAACTGATATGTTAACTATTGCTTTATAGCACTATTTATTTGTGGAACCAATAAGAATGGCAAATAAGAAAGTACCAATTAAATATACATCAAGAGATTTTAATTCAATAAAAGCAGATCTAGTAGATCACGCTAAGAGATATTATCCAAATACAGTAAAAGATTTTAATGAATCATCGTTTGGTTCATTAATGTTTGATTCTGTATCGTATGTTGGAGATATTCTTTCATTTTATCTTGATTATAGTGTAAATGAATCTTTTTTGACGACAGCACTTGAAAGAAAGAATGTTTTAAAATTATCTAGACAAATGGGCTTTAAGATACCCGCAAAAGCTGTATCGTATGGAACAATACAATTATATGTTTTAATCCCAGCTAACGCTCTAGGAACTGGACCAGATACTGCTTACACTCCTATTATAGAAAAAGGAACTACTGTAAGATCTAATGCTGGTCAACAATATATCTTAACCGAAGATGTTGATTTTAGTGACCCAAATAATCCCATAGTTGTGGCAAGAGTAAGTCCAACAACAGGTTTACCAACAAGTTATGCGATAAAATCTTCTGGTGTTGTAATGTCTGGTCGTTTTAGAGAACAAATATTTACAATTGGAGAATTTGAAAAGTTCAAAAAAATACCTTTAAATTCTACAAACATTACTGAAGTTTTATCTGCTATCGATAATGAAGGTCATGAATACTACGAAGTAGATTATTTGTCACAAGATGTAATCTATAAAGAAGTAAAAAATTCAGATTCTACAACTGTAACAAGTTTATTAAAACCATTTCCTGTTCCAAGAAGATTTATTCTTGAAAGAACGATAGATAATACTTATATACAATTTGGATTTGGATCAGAAGACCAGATAACATCTGATACCGTTGTTGACCCTTCACAAGTTGTTTTATCATTACAAACAAAAAATTATGTTACTGATACTTCTTTTGATCCAACTAATATTGTTAAAACTGACAAACTTGGTGTTGGACCTTCTAATACAACTTTAAGAGTTAAATATCTTGAAAATGACGATAGCACATCCAATTCACCAGCAGCAAATGTAAAAACAGTATCATCACTAAAAATAAGATTTAGAGATAGATTATCGTTATCAAACAACTCTGTATCGGAAGTAGCTAATAGCGTTGAAGTAAACAACGAAGAACCAATTGTTGGAGAAGTTAGTGAGCTTGAAACTGACGAAATTAAAATAAAAACATTAGATTTTTATGCTTCTCAAAATAGAGCAGTTTCTAAACAAGATTATATAGCTTTAACTTATGCTATGCCAAATAAATTTGGAGCAGTTAAACGTTGTAACATAATTCAAGATTCAAATTCTTTTAAAAGAAATTTGAATATGTACGTTATCTCAGAGAATTCAGCAGGTAATTTAGTACAAACAAATACAGTTATTAAACAAAATTTAAAAAATTGGCTTAATAATAATAGAATGATAAACGATACAATAGACATTCTAGATGCTAAAATAGTAAATATAGGAATTAATTTTTCTGTTATTTCTACAACTGACAGTGATAAATATGATGTTTTACAATCATGTTATTTAGCTTTAATAGCAAAATATAATATTAAATTTGAAATAAGCGAACCCTTTAGCATATCAGATATTTATACAACATTAAATAAATTGGATGGTGTTTCTGACGTTGTTAATGTTGAGATAGTTACTAAAACAGGTGCTCCTTATTCTACAACAAGATTAGATATTCAAGCGCAAACTTCACCAGATGGAAGATATATAAATGTTCCTAGTAATGTAATACTAGAATTATTAAATCCAGCATCAGATATTAAAGGAACTATAAGATAATGGCTATAAAACGTTATTTTTCAAATGCTGATACAACTATCACTAATGCTTTTAGAAGCAATTTAAGTGTTAGAGGTGTTAGCGGAAATATGGGTCAATCCGACATACTTGAGGTATTCAGTATTTATGGCCAAGCAAACCCTTCGTCCTCCGAACTTTCTCGTATTTTGGTTCAATTTCCAATTAATGATATTATAACAGATAGAGCAAATGCTTTAATTCCTACTTCTGGTTCAATTTCTTGGTTCTTAAAACTTTATAACGCAAAACACGGTCAAACTCTTCCAAAAGATTATACCATGACAATATCAGCCGTTTCTTCTTCTTGGAATGAAGGATATGGTTTAGATATGGAAGAATATAGCGATATAGGATATGCCAACTGGAATACTGCTTCATCATCCTCTTCTGGCACCTCTAGCTGGACTTCTGCTGGCGGTGACTATCATACCTCCCCTACTGCTTCGTATTTCTTTAATAAAGGCACAGAAGACCTTATAGTGGACGTAAGCTCTATTGTAGAACAGTGGATAACTGGTAGTAAAATAAACTACGGATTTGGTGTAAAACTTTCATCAAGTCACGAACAAGCAGCACAATCATTTTATACTAAAAAATTCTTTGCCAGAGGAACAGAATTCTTCTTCAAAAAACCAACATTAGAAGCTCGTTGGAATTCTGTTCGTCGTGATAATAGAGGTTATTTCTTTGCTTCTAGTTCATTAGCTTCAGCAGCAGATAATCTAAATACAATTTATCTTTATAATGTAGTCAGAGGGCAACTCAAAAATATTCCAGCAGTAGGAACAGGTAGTATATATGTGAAAGTATTTACCGATTCTTCTGGTAGTACTACAATTACAACAACACCAAATACCACTGTAACTGGTGGTTGGGTTTCCACAGGAATATATTCAGCTTCGTTTGCTTTAAATACAACAGCAAGTGAAGTATTTGATAGATGGTTTAATTCTACACTAACAACTTGTTTTCATACAGGAGCAATAGATATTTATGATTTAGATTCACAAGATTATAACCCATCAAATAGATATGTTGTTTCTTGTACAAATCTTAAAGCAATTTATTACCCAGAAGAACAAGCAAGGTTTCGTTTCTTTACTCGCAAAAAAGATTGGTCACCCACTATTTATACTGTAGCAACAAGTTTCATACCATCGGAGATAATCGAAAGCGCATCATACAAATTGGTTAGAGTGTCAGACAACCTAGAAGTTATACCATACGGAACAGGTTCTCTATTACACACAGGTCTTTCTTATGATGTTTCTGGAAGTTATTTTGATTTGGATATGAACTTATTAGAAGCTGGTTATTCATACCAAATGAAATTAAGCTTTTATGATGGTGCTACAAATAGTTGGAAAGAGCAATCAGAAACCTTCAAATTTAGAGTAGAAAAGAATGAGCCTTAAAGATTACTTCTTAAAAAACACCACAATCATAAACCAAGCCAGCTCACAAGATATTGAGCAAGAAGTAGATTCAAAAGGCTATTTAGAGCAATTCAAAAAAGACAAAAATGAATTTGTTCCTTTAGTTGATTTTGAAGATCCAGCAAATTTTATATTCTTTGGTTCTGCTAGAAAACAATATTTAAGCACAATTTCTAGAATATATAACACTTATCCTTATGATGGTTCAAGGACTGAGAAGCTTAAATGGCAGAATGAATCATCTTATTTTGATAAATGGTTTTTAGATAATAAATATCCAAAAACTACTGGTTATGCAATTATCTCTGCTAATGGTTGGGGTTCTAAAGTAGGAAGCACAATTAGTGGATATGGTGAACCGTTATCAAAAGAATATATACAGTTTAAAGGTGGTCCAAATACAGCTTCTATAGGTATGGCTGGCATACCTTTAAGTGACACTTTTTCTTATTCAAATGTTTACGACCCAGACACAAATAGAGTTTCTAATTTAGAATTAGAGACAACAGGTGGTGTTACAGTTGAATTTTGGTTAAAAAAATCATTATTTAACACATCAAATACGCAAAAAGAAGTTATATTTGACCTTTGGAATAATCAACTATCTTCAAGCACTTCTTACGGAAGATTAACTGTTGAATTGTCTGGTAACACTTCTTCTCCATTTTATGTAACATTACAATCTGGTTCTGCTGGTTTCTACAATCAACAAATTGGTTCATCAGTTACAACCTCTTCTTTAACTTCTTGGCATCATTACGCTTTTAGTTTTGCTAACAATTCTGTAAGCGGAATAGATGTTAAATTCTATGTAGATGGTAATTTAAATACTTCTACAACATTAGGAACTTCTATTAACGAAGTTGCTGGTGCTTTAATAGCAAATATTGGTGCTTTAAGAACGGCTCCATCTGGTGTCATAGGTGTTGGTGAAGGTTGGGGTAAACTATCTGGTTCATTAGACGAATTTAGATATTGGAAAATCAAAAGAACTTCACAAGATATAGGAAGAAATTGGTGGTCCACAATTAACGGTGGTTCAAACACTGACGATTACAATACAGATATTGGAGTATACTATAAATTTAACGAAGGTATAACTACAAACAATTCTAGAGATGCAGTAGTATTAGATTATTCTGGTCGTGTATCGAACGGTTATTGGACAGGATATACAAGTAATTCAAGGAATACAAGTTCTGCTATTAACGAATATAACACAAACTATACAGAGTCAGCAGAACCAATAATTTACTCTACCCATCCAAGTGTATCGAGCACAATAGAAGAATATACTCAATCTGGTTCATACTACGATTATAACAATCCTTCTTCTATCTATAACTCTTTGCCACAGTGGATTTTAGATGAAGACACAGAAAATGGCGAACAATTACTAGAACTTGTTTCTATAATGTCAAGTTATCTTGATAAATTATATCTACAAATTAAAGCTGTTCCTTCATTAAAAAATCAATATGATTTTATATCTGGTAGTTCCGCAAAACCTCTTCCATATTCAAAAGAATTGTTAAACTCAACAGGTTTGACTTCACCAGATTTATTCCTTGATGCTACAATTTTTGAATCAATTTTATCAAGAACCAATACTGAGCAATTTGAAGAAAATCTTTATAATATAAAGAATTTAATTTATCAAAACATATATTCAAATTTAGTAAATCTTTACAAATCTAAAGGAACCGAGAAGGCATATAAAAATTTATTACACTGTTTTGGCATAGATGAATCTTTAGTAAAAATTAATCTTTACACATCTAACGTAACATTTGAATTTAAAGATAATTTTGAAACTCGCGCAATCAAGAAACGTATGTTGGACTTTAACAATCCAGATCGTAATATTTCCACAGTTTATCAATTTAAAGATTCAGCAAATACCAATAGCACTTCTTATTTAACAGGTAATTTAGAATCTGTTTATGTTCCTGTTACAATTGAAGCAGAAGCATATTTTCCCGTAAGACAATTAGATTTTGATGATTCATATAAGAGTTTATTTATCAATTCTTCAATATTTGGTATGCACACAGCAAAAGTTGATGCTGATGATTTAACATGGGCTTCAACTGATTACGCAAACTTTCAAGTTAAATCACACAAGTTTTCATTAGATTCAAAAGATGCTTATTTCTCAATTTCATCATCAGCACCGTTTCCAATACCATATTTAACATCAAGTTTATTTACAGACGTATATGATAATACTAAATGGAATTTTGCTGTATCAATACAACATAATAAGAATAATTTATCTAATTTTGTATCTGGAAGTGCAGATGTTGGCTACACCTTAACATTCTCTGGTTACAATTTAATGGGAGATACAACTCTTAACGAGTTCGCAGTATCTGCCTCTATAGATAAAACAACAGCAACCAACTTCCTTTCATCTAATAAAAGATTATATGGTGGCGCAGAAAGAACTAATTTTAGTGGTTCTGTAATTACACAATCCGATATAAGATTAAGCGATCTTAAGTATTGGAATCTTTATCTAGATGAAACAGAAATATTAGCACATTCAAGAGATTTAGAAAATTACGGAACTTTAAATCCACTAAATAATACTTTAGCCTTTAACTTAAGCGCAAGTAACTTTGCTTTACCAGAATCAAAAGCTTTATTGTTACATTTAAATTTTGAAAATGTAACAGGCTCAGATTCAAACGGAAGATTTACAGTAGTAGATGCTTCTTCTGGTAGTGTTGGCAATCCATATAGATATCCAACTTGGCTTTCTTCTCTTACAGACAAACATTATACTGCTAGAGGCGATTACTTTACTACTAGTGATACAACAGTAATTGACACAAACTATATTGTTTCTGCTGTTCAAAAGTTACCAGAATTAATTAATAGCTCTGATATGATCAATATCCTCACACAAGATGATGATATTTTTACAAGAGAATCAAGACCAGTTAAATTTCAGATTAATTTTGAAAAAAGCATGTATCAAACAATCTCTAGCGAAATGCTTAAAATGTTTGCTACTGTAACAGAGTTTAACAATCTTGTTGGTAGACCAGTAAACAAATATAGATCAGAATATAAAGATATTAAATATTTAAAACAATTATTCTTTGAGAAAGTAGGCAACGAACCAGATCTTGATAAATATTTAGATTTTTATAAATGGTTTGATTCAGCACTTGGCTCATTCTTAATACAATTTACACCAGCTTCAGCAGACACTTCTAATGGTCTTTTGAATGTAATTGAAAACCATGTATTAGAAAGAAACAAATATCAACATAAGTTTCCTTCATTAGAATTTAAACAAAGAGATTTAGAAACTGGTGCTGAAACGATTAATCGACACCTCTACAATTGGAGAGTTGGTTACCGTCCTTTATCAAATAGAGAAGATGATAATTGTTTTTATTGGAGTGAAAGAGCAGAACGTTATGTAACTCCATTATCTTCTTCTATTTCATCAAGTAATTTTACAAGAACAAAAATATTAGATACAACATTACAAGTTCTTAATCGCTCATTTACTACTCCTTATCGTCTTAAGCTTGATGAAAGCAAAGCAATTCAAGGTGGTGTCAATTTTGATAATAACAAGAACCTTGAATTTGCTACTATTGCTCTTACTCCTCACGGTCCTATGGATGCAGATAGCGTAATTAATGTTCCAGCTAACTATCTATTTGCTGGTATTCCAAACACTTCATCGCTACTTCAAGATTGTAATGATGTTTTAGATCCAAATAAGAAAGTCAAATATCATTTCACAACTGTTCATGGTAGAGATTATCTTTCATCTTCATTAAGTTATGGAGAGGTATTAAGTTCTAAAATTGCTTTACCAGCTAACTTCATAAGTGGAACAGTAACTTCTGGTTATCAATCACAAGTATCAAGCGAATTTATGAATGGAGTTATAATAACTAACATTCACAACGATACTTATGGTTCAAGAAACGAAACCCCAGTTCAAGGTCCATTTACAAATCAGTGGGTTGGTGGTCGTCAATCAAGACACGTTTCATTAAATCAAGGCACAGATACCTACACAACTCGTCCAGAAGCTTGGAAGATACTTATGGGTACTGGTAGCTTCTCTGGCTCATATCAAACAGCCATAGGCTTTGTAGGGGCTGATTATCCATACCCAGAAGGTAATGAGGACGAACCATCATATCCAGTTCGCGCTCATTTAAGAGCCACATATTTAAGAGACGAAACGGCAAAAAGACCAGTAAATATAAGAAATATTCAATCTTCTACTGGCTCTTTAGAACTTGGAAACTACAGACACGGTTATGAGGTTGTTCATTCTGTTGGTACAACTACAAATAATAGAATGTTGGTTGATGCTATAAACCCAACAATCAACACAGAATTATATGGAATCTTAAGAACAGATATAACTGACGGAAGAGTAGATTTTGAATTACCAGTTATACCAAGATCTACAACAATATTTAGAAGTAGATTTTCTGCTCCTGGTGATTATAGAACAAATTCAAGAGGTTACCTAACTCGCTATTCGGAGGAAACCTCACCTTACAACACTTTACCATTTAGAAATCGTCAAATTATTGGTGATGGAAGAAGAAATGCTGAATCTATAACAGTTGATACAACACAATATCCACAAATTGTTTCTGGTTCATCAAAAGATTTAAACACACTTCTTACAATTCCATCTATACTTGGTGGTTATCAATCTGGTTCTACCACTATACCTTCATTACACAAAACACAAAGAAATTCTGTTTGGGTTACAACTTCATCAATAAATTATGATAATGGGTTTGTAACACACCAAATTCCCCAGAAAGATACTGGTTATGCTTGGATAACTGCTTCTATTGGTGCATCGGTTACTTCTGGTGAACCAGCTTACTATGGTCACGTTTTCTCTAGGTTTACTGTGCCTTCTGCTTCTACTTCCGAATATATTGCGACAACTTTTATTTCATCAAGTGATTTAGTAAGTTATTTTAATGGTTCTAAAAGAGTATTTCCAGCAGATATCCAACAACCTAGCGTAAGTAGTTTAGAACCAATATACGTTGATTTTGTTGGGTTAAATACTAATATATATGAATCTTCTTCTTATACTAAAATTGGAATTGATACCAATACTATAGACCAATATATTGGTGGATTGGTAGAACAAGTAATTACTGCTAATAACCAACAAAGTGGAATATTTAATGCTTTGTTACTTCACAGAAATGGTCCATATGGATATCCTATTTTTAAGCAAATAAGAACTGGTGAACATAGAGTAGCAAGAAACCTTAGAGAAAATAATTATATTTCTGTTGATTTGAAAGATATACTACTCTTTAATGGTTCTATAGCAATAGAAAGGCCAGTAACTTTATATAAAGAACCGTCTGTAGAATTAAATTCTTTACCTTTAATAATAAAAATTAAAGATATACAAATTCCAGAGAAATCAAATTATATAACTCTTAAAATTTCATACGAAAATTTAATAAAGAATTTCTCAAATGATGATTTAAATTCAATATTAAACTTGCCTAAATTTAAAAATGAAGTTACTGTTTATGATACATTATTATCTTTACAAAATTTAGATAATGCAAGATACATAATAGAACAAATACAATATGAAACAGTAGTATTTCCAAGTCCAAGAAACACTACACTTGAATCCAATAGAGAAAGAACAAACTTCTCGTTTAATTGGAGAGATACTAGAAGCAACAGAACAAGAACAAACGTTACAAATATATTTTAGGGAGTAGCATGAGCATAACAATACCAAGTCAAAGTATGTGGCCTTTAGATGGAAGATTAAATTATAACGCTCCTTCCACAACTGGTTCTACTGGTGGCGAAGGTATACTCCAAAATAATTATTCGTTTCTTACTGGTTCTGGGTTATCTAATTTTACTTCATCAATAAGTTATATATACAAACATTCCATACAATCACAGGCAAGCGTTAAATCAAAATCTGGTATCTCTCATATTATAACTAGCAGTACCTCAATACCAACTTCATCATTATATATAAATACAGCAAATTGGGATACAGCAGACCAAGCAGGAAAGGGACCATATTACGATAATTATGAATCTTGGTTAGGGGTTTCAAAATATGCTACAAAAGATTATAGCATATTACCAGAATATAAGATTAGTGATGCCGGATTGAGAGTTTATAATGATAATACTTTAGATTTAACATCTGGTGATGATTATTTCTTAAGTTTGACGGGAGCCTTATACTCTTCTTCTATTGAAACAAATTTTTATGAAACGTTCGCACACTCAGATAATAATGAAAAATTATTACAATTAGTAACTGATATTTCAAATAGCACAGGTAAAATTGATATTGATATTTCAGCACTAATAAAATTTAATCCATATGAAGGTTTTTATCCAGCAGAAAGAACGGTTCAATTAGCAATATTATTTTCCTCTTCTTATGCTGATAAATTTTTCTACTCTAAAAGCGGAACAAGAGTTACAAGTTCGGCAGATAAAAAAGCATTATTAGGTAAAGCAATACAACCATTTTATGCACCCGGAATTATGTTTAATACAATCAAATCTGGTATTGCTGTTGACTACCCTTTAATAAGTTCTTCAATTACTAGTGATAGACGAATATACTCAACTGTAGATACAAGTAATTGGGTAATTACAAACAATAGATTTGATTACAGATTACCATTTGAAGCAATAATTTACCCAGAACAATATTATGATAGAGCTGTTGATATGAACCCAAATCCCTCAGCAAGTTTTGGTTATACTTCATCTTTGAATGGTAACTTTACTGCTGATTATTATTCTACTGCTGTTAACAACTTTCTTGGTGAAGTAGAAGCCTTCTTTGTAAATAAAGATAATTCTACTATAGAAATTGTCCCAAATACACTTGGATTAAGTTTTGGAGGCGATACATCAAAAGTTAATATTTCTCAAAATAAATTAGGTAAACAGTATTCTGCTTTATTAAGATTATATAAAACAACAGATGAAACTGTAAGATTAACAACTAATTTAACACCATTTAATACCTCGTCCGCTCCAACTCCACAAACGTTTGAAGAAGAAAGTATAACTATGTATTCTCTTCCAACCGCTTTTGGACCTCCTTGTGGTGGTGGAATACTAAATAATAATTCAAGTAGTACCAACTCAAGCGGTACTATAGATACGTTAAATGGGTATAATGCTCCATTTACTCCTCCTTATTATGATGGAGAAGCTTGGGCACTTATAGATTTTACACCAACAAGAGCAGACACTTATACTATGGATGAAATTTTTAATTCATCCAGCATAACTTATTTAAGATATGAATTTAATTCTGCCAGTATTAATGATGGGTTTGGTTACGAATACGGTGATAATGAAACCAAAAACGAACCTCATGGTTGGGATAATATTAACGAAAATGCCATGCAACTTAACGCTTCAGTTAATATAACAGCAACTCCAACTTCTTGGTTGATAAGTCCTAAATTTGAAACTCCAATATTAAACTTCAATCCTGCTTATACGGGATATCAAATGAATACAGGTTCAGTAGATGACGCTGCTGGAGTTAGTATGATGCCAAGAGGCATGTGGCATCAATATGGAGTTAAACCATCAGTAGATCAAGGTATCTTTTTAAAGATTGGAGATATACCAGAAAGTTATAAAAAATATGGTAGTAGAAGTTCTTTAAGAGTTACTGGAACCGTTTATGCTAATCCTTCATTAACTGGTTCCCTTCTAACCGATATATTTAAATTTGATGGTGATAAGAATATCAAATTAGGTAAAGTAAAAGATTTTAAAAATGTAGGTGAAGCAATAATAGCATTACCTTTTATTATTAAAAATAATAAAAGAGAATTTTTTGAAATACAACAACATCTTTTAAAACCAGAACTTGTTAAATTTGATAATGGTAATGGTTCTTGGGTTAGAGACGAAACGAAAAAAGTATTTCAAGAATGTGTAGATACAATAACAAAGCAAAAAAACTTTATGAATATTTATAATATTCCACCACATTTAAATTGGGTAAAGAATATTAATGTTCCAAAATATTTAATGTTCTTTGCAGAATTTTATGATAATTTAAATCAACAAGATTTAATTGATATATGGCAAAATATATTACCTTCAAATGGAACTCAAGATAAATTAAATATTAAACAAAATATTATCAAAGATATTCCAATTCAAGTTTTTAGTGATTTGAAACTAAATCATTTTAATCAAGCTTCCTATGAAACTGAAAATGTACCACCAAGAGTAAATTCTTCTGGTGAATCAGTTGCTGCTGGTGGCGTACCTACACTTGCTGGTGGACAAGAATATGCCGTTGAAACAGAATATTATAGAGGCGAGGAAACATTAAGATTTAATACATTATTAGATAAAATTGATAATCTACAGTGGCTATTTTTTAAAGTAAAAAGAATATCTACTGTATATGATAAAGAGAAATCTTCTATATTACCACCGATTAGCTTATATCACAATTGGCCTTACGATCAATTTTCTTTAATAGAGAGCGCAAAGATTAAAATTAAATACAAGAACTAATTACAGAGTAGGAAACATATATGTCATTTCTTAACTCCAAAGAAGAAGTCCTTGATATTCAATTAACTCCTTATGGGAAATTTCTTTATTCACAAGGTAAATTAAAACCTACTTATTATGCTTTCTTTGATGATGATATTATATATGATAATCAATACGCATCTGTTACAGAATCGCAAAGCAGCATAGAACCAAGAATTCAAGAAGAAACCCCATACGCTATGTGTCTTGCTAACAATTTTCCAGCAGAGACAAACTTAAGAAGAAGCTTTGATGTTATCAATCCAAATATAGATAATCAACTTTTTACTTTCACAAAGATATTGGGAACTTCAGATCTTGATTACAATTACGGTGCTTCTTGGGATATAAAATTAGTTAAAGGAACTATAACAAGTTTTAATACTTCTTTTACAGGCTCAAACCAACAAAGAATAAGTATTCCACAAATAAACACTTCCGTTGTTTATGAAACTTCAATAAACAAAGTAAATATAGATAGGACGGATGATAGAGTCCCTATTACACCAGAGGAGCTTTCTGCTGCTGAACTTGGTTCTGGTATGGTTGATGATACTACAACAAATATAGACAGTATTATTAAACATGCTAGAGAAAATAATAATTATAATACATTCAATATTTCTGGTAGATTTGAAGATGGAACAGCAATATTAGTTGAAGAAAAATCAGTATTAATAGATATATCCGAGAAGAATACTCAATTAATAAATGATATGTATGAAATAGAAGTATTTAGATATGATAAAGATTCTACTGGTAACGATACCTTAACAAAATTATTTTTTAGACACGAAAAACCTTCAATAGTTAATAATATTTTATTAGACGACCAAGAACAGAATGACATAGAAATTACAAGAGATTTTGTTGAATACTATTTTAATGTATTTGTAGATA
>Ga0209400_1002040_pt1 | contig 15607 bp, 13 predicted proteins | sample M_130807_EF_Meta_FD_187313 | JGI IMG/M metagenome (GOLD analysis project Ga0209400, IMG submission 187313) | Freshwater microbial communities from Lake Montjoie, Canada to study carbon cycling - M_130807_EF_MetaG (SPAdes) (version 2) | ecosystem: Environmental > Aquatic > Freshwater > Lake... | reverse complement strand
ATTACATTAGCTAACAGCTTTGTCTTAAATTCAGCGGGAACCAATGTAGAACGAGTAAGTCTTGCAGGTTTTTACAGTATTTTGAACCTTGTTTATGATAAAACTAACTCTACCTTTACGGGCACAAGTTTAAACGCTATTGATTATTTTCAACGTTTAAACCTTGACACCATTAATTTTACGGTCTATACCGTGGCGACTTTACCTAGCGCGGTTACCTCTGGGGCTGGAACTAGGGCCTTTGTGTCGGATGCTTTGTTGCCAACTTTCGGCTTAACAGTGGTGGGCGGCGGTGCTGTAAAAGTGCCCGTGTACTCGGACGGAACCAACTGGAAAGTTGGTTAATTGGACTTAACGTGATAACATATATCAACCCATATTTCAAGAGGCAATTATGAGCCTACAAATTGCAGCGGAACATTTAGCATCGAAAGGTCGTGGCCCCGATACAACGCTTGTCCATATGTCGCATGGAGAAGTTAAGAGCTTACAAGATATTGCCAAAGCTCACGGTGGTTCTCTGACTGTCAACCCTAGCACAGGTTTGCCTGAAGCTGGGTTTTTGTCGTCTATCTTGCCTATGGTGGCAGGAGCGGCTTTGGCCGCTACAGGCGTTGGCGCTCCTATGGCTGCATTGATGGTCGGTGGTGGAAGTATGTTGCTTAACCCTAGACAAAGTTTAGGTCAGGGATTGATGGCTGGACTTAGCGCATACGGTGGAGCGGGTCTTGGCGAAGCTTTGGCTATGCAAGGTATGCAAGCTACGGCAGGAGTCCCCGAAGCCGCAAAACAACTTGGAGCCTTAACCGCAGAATCAACACCGGCACAAGTAGCTGCGGCACAACAAGCCGCTGCGGAAGCGGCCGCAAAAACATCAGCCGCTCAAACTGCTTATGGCAGTGGTAACCTTATGGCTAACGCCGGAACTATGGGTCAAGGAATTTCCTCTTTAGGTCAAGAAGGCGGAATGTCTAGGTTTGTAGGTAATCTTGGAGGCCCGATGAAAGCCGGAATGACTGGCGCATCTTTGTTAGCGCCTGCGATTATGCAGAGTGAAGATAGAACCGTCCCCGTTCCTCAAGTGGACAGAGACCCCGGACAACAATATACCTACTATCCCGGCGCTTCATTACCAACTCCAGAACCAAACATTCAGGGCAGAGAAAATGCTTATTATTCGGGCGGATATGGGCCAAAGACAACAACCCCCATCCCCAACCTTAATCAAGTTAGATACGATTTGGGATCGGTTAACAGGATGATGGCAGACGGCGGAGCGGTTGGTTGGCCCGCAGGTGAGTCTGTTATGAAGATGGCAGATGGTGGAGTATCTGGGTACGGATTTGGTGGAATTATTGATCTAATAAACAATAATCCAGAATTTGCAAAAAAGTTCCACGGAGCTTTCGACGAAGCCGACCCCGGTAAAAAATACATGTACGACGCACAAAATCAACAGTACACCCAACAAATGGCGTCGGGAGGAGCATCAGATGCTCAATATAACCTAGGCGGTTATTCCGACGGCGGTCGTCTTTTGCGCGGCCCCGGTGATGGAGTGTCCGATTCCATCCCTGCAACCATAGGGAAAAAACAACCCGCTCGTTTAGCCGACGGTGAGTTTGTGGTGCCCGCTCGTATTGTTTCAGAGTTGGGTAACGGCTCTACAGAGGCTGGCGCTCGCAAGCTTTATGCAATGATGGATAGAGTTCAGGGCGCTCGTGCCTCTACCGTTGGAAAAGGCAGGGTGGCTAAGAACTCTAAGGCCGACAAACATTTGCCAGCATGAACATACAGTACGTGTCGCTGGAGTGGGTGAATAGAACTTGGCCGTTGGTCGAGAAGTACATAGCATCCGCGCTAGAACACGCACAGGGAGACTACACCATTGATCAAGTTAGATCTTTGGTCACGCAAGGACAGTGGGTTTTGTTGGTTGCTGTCGATGAAAACGGCATACATGGTGCAGCCACTGTAAATTTTTACAACCGCCCGAATGATCGGGTTGCTTTCATTACGACTATCGGCGGCAGATTAATTAGCAATCGTGATACGTTTCAACAGCTAAAGAATTACGCTGCGTCTATGGGAGCCACTGTAATAGAGGGTTCAGCTAGAGAAGCCATAGCAAGACTATGGCACAGATATGGGTTTGAGGAAAAATTCCGGATTGTTGGGGTAAAACTATGAGATTTAGCAAACACGCAGCGTTGTTGGATATCCCACATCTGCCAACCGAAGCGTTTAAACATTGTGGGGATCGTAAGATCAAGCTTTATGCTGGTGATCCACCAGCGCCGCCTTCCGCTCCAGCTACAACTTCCCAAACCCAAACGGCAGAACTGCCCGAGTGGGCGCGTCCGTATGCCAAAGAAACCCTTGCTAAAGGCGCTGCGTTAACCGATATAAATGCAAATCCGTATCAGACTTACGGTGCGCAGCGTATTGCTGGGTTTACACCCATGCAGCAACAAGCCCAACAGCAAGCCCAAAACATGCGGCCCTCTGCCCAGCTTGGCATGGGAACCAGTCTTGCGGCACAGGCTGGACTTGGTGCTTTAAATACTCAATACCAGCCAAGTCAGTTTACTATGCTTGGCGCTCAGGCTCCTGATTTGCAAACCTTTCAGATGGGCCCCGCAGAGCGGGTGAGAACTCAATCATTTGCCAGCCCCAATGCTGCCAGCGCCTATATGTCTCCCTACATGCAAAATGTGGTGGATATTCAGCAACGTGAAGCTCAGCGTAGTGCAGACATTGCAGGGACTCAAAGGGCCGCTCGGGCGACACAATCTGGCGCATTTGGCGGTTCTAGGCAGGCTATAGAGAACGCAGAGGCTGCGCGTAACTTAGCCACCCAAAAAGGCGACATTCAGGCTGCGGGATTGCAGTCAGCGTATCAAAGTGCTCAGGGTCAGTTTAATGCCGAACAACAGGCTAGATTGCAAGCCCAACAAGCCAATCAACAGGCTGGCCTCCAAGTCGGCGGTCAGAACTTACAAGCTGCTTTGGGCGTCCAACAGTTTGGCGCAGGACAAAACCTACAATCTCAACTTGCAAATCAACAAGCATTCCAACAAGCCCAACAGCTTGGGGAACAATCTCGTCAATATGGTGCTGGCTTGGGAATGCAGGGTCTTCAAACGGGTCTGCAAGCTGCGGGTCAGTTGGGTCAGTTGGGTCAGCAAGATTACACCCAACAAATGGGCATCAATCAATTGCAGAACCAATATGGCTCACAGCAACAAGCCCTCCAGCAACAAGCCAATGAGATGGCTTATCAGAATTTCCTGAACCAACAGAACTACCCATACAAACAACTCGGATTTATGTCCGACATGATTCGCGGTATGCCGTTGGGCCAGCAGTCTACATCTGCTATATATCAAGCTCCTCCAAGTATTGCGGGTCAGATAGCAGGTCTTGGGGCTGGTGCATACGGGTTAAGCCAGCTTCTAAAAGCAGAAGGCGGTCTAACTAAGTCTTATGCTGACGGCGGCAGTGTGGAGTCTGAATCCAACATAAGCTCAATTGTCAGCAAGCTCAGCGATGAACAACTAAACCAAGCCGAAAAGGCTGCTCAAGCCCGTGGAGATGTAGCCCAATTGCAAATTATCCAAGCTGAAAGGGCCATGCGAGCTTCCGAGCGAAATGGTATGGCTGGCGCGTTTAACCAACTCCCAGAAGAACAACAGCAGATGATGGCTAAAGGCGGCATCATTGCGTTTGCCGACGAAGGATTGGTAAGTGATCCTATGGGAACTGGCGGCGCAGAGATTATGGCAAACTCAACAGAGGATCCCAGATCTTTTTTGGAAAGGTTTACCAACGAGCCCGCATGGAAAGCAGAAGCCCGCCGAGAAAGAGAAGCCGCTCAAACTACCGCGCCTGCAAAACAAGCTCAAAATGATCAAAAGCTTTTAGAAGAAGCGGCCAAGAAAATGGTTGAAGCAGAAAAGCCTCAACAAAAACCTCAGCTAAAAGCCACTTCAACAAGGGTATCTACATCCAAGCCATCCGCAGAAGCTCCCAAGCAAGATGGTATTGCTGATATCTATGAGAAATTCTTAAAGACAAACAAAGAAGATTTGGATGCTTATCGGGCCGAGCAAATGGCTGAGCGCGAAGATCAAAAGCGCAGGATGGAAGAGCAAAAGAAAAATCTTGGAATGGAAGCTCTGACAAGGTTTGGATTCCAAATGGCTGCTAATGCATCCGCGCCCGGAGCCACTTTGTTCGGCAGCGCAGGTAAAGCATCTCCCGTGGTTGCGGATGTGCTGGAACAGGGTAAGAAACTTGAGATGGCTTCGCTTGAAAACATGGCTAAGCTTAAGAGGGACGATGCTCAATTTAATATGGCAGTCAAACGCAATGACATGAAGTCCGCTTTGGAATACGCCAATGTGATGCGTCAAGACAAAAAAGATCAGCAGATGATTGAGCTTGAGCGTCAGAAGCTGGCTCAGATGGCATCTTACTATTCACAGGCTGGGACTACATCTTTACAAAAGATCGCAGATGATTTGATGCGTGCAGACCCATCTTTAGACAGGAAAATGGCTCTTCAAGAAGCTTCTAAAATTTCTGGGTATTCGTTTAGATCTGAGGGCGCGGCTAATACAAAACGCATGGAACAACTGCAAAAAATTGAAAAAGAATACGCAATTGATGCATTCCTGCCCCCAGACAGTGATTTGTTTAAACGAAGACAAGAGGAAAAACGTCGTAGAATAGCTGAACTTGGCGGCGGTCAAGAGTCTGCCCCAGAAAAAACCGCCGCTCCTCAAATGAAGATAGTTGGCGTGAGACAACCGTAATGCCTATTTTTGATGTTCAGGCCCCCAACGGGAAGATTTATTCCGTTGAAGCTCCCGAGGGCACGGCAGAAGATCAGATCTTTGCTTTTGTAAATCAGCAAATGGGGGCGGAGCCTAAGCCCAAAGAGGGCATTGGTGCTTCCTTTATGGGTGGTGTTAAGCGGTATGGCTCCGATTTGGAGACTGCGCTTGAATCTATTATCAATCCCAAGCTGGCCGCAGAGAGGGGTGTAGAGCGCACCCAAAAGATTGGTGAACAGTATGCCCCGGGCGCAAGCTTAGATAAGGTTATTCAAGCTTATAAAGAGCGTGGAATCTTTCCCGCCGCCGGAGAGGCAATCTCTCAAATACCATCTGCTTTAGCTGAGCAATTTCCCAACACCGCAGCCGCTTTGGGTGGCGCTCGTCTTGGCGCGATGGCGGGTAGTGCTATTGCTCCGGGCGTTGGAACTGTGATCGGTGGTGTTGCTGGCGCTGGGTTGGCTTCTCTTCCTCAGTTGTACGCGCAGAATATTCAGCGTCAAGCGGAAGAAAAAGCTCCCGAAATTTCTCGGGCAGGGGCTTTGGGTGCGGCTGTTCCCGGCGCGGCTCTTGAGGTTGCGTCACAGTTTATTCCTTTGGGCCGTGGTCTTTTGGGTAAATTGCTTGGCCCGCAGGCAGAAGAGTTTCTCAAAAGAGGCGCTAATGAAGCGGTGGAAAAAGCCGCCAAAGAAAGCATACTGGGATCTGTTACCCGTGGTGGTATTACAGGTCTTGCCACAGAGATTCCCACTGAAGTCGCCCAACAGATGTTGGAGCGTTTACAGGCTGGACTCCCTCTAACCACTAACGATGCTTTAAAAGAATATGGTGAAGCAGCCTACGGCGCTGGTCTGGTTGGCGGCCCGTTTGGTGCTGGAGCCCGCACATTGGGCAGATCCGGAGCCCAAGCCGAATACAAACAACAAGTTGAAAGACAGCAACAAGAAGAACTGGCGGCAGAGCAACAACTCCAAGCCGAGCAGGAAGCCCGGAAAGCACTTGAGCCTGAGACATATGAATTCCCCGGAGGATACAAAGCGACCGCAGTAGAGGTTGGAAGATCCGAAGTTCCCGAAGGCTATCAAATATACGCAGAAGGTTCAGAGACTCCCCTTACTCAAGTTGAGAAGGAAGAGGATGTACAGCCCAAGCTTGAGCGTTTAAACAATATACGTAAATCTGAGGCAGAGAAAGCTTTAGAACAGATTGACAAGATTTCCGAAGACATCAACAAGGCTCGCACAACTGTCGAGACTTTAGAGGCTACGGGCCAGACCCAAACAGAACAATACATGCAGGCTCAAGAAACCCTGCGCGTCAAGGAAGAACAAGGAACCACCCAGACACAAGAGTTGATGGATAAGGTGCAAGCTCTTTCTGCACCCCTAACCTCGGTGGCGATGCCTCTCAAGACAAAGATCCAGAATGAGTATGTTCTGACCAAGGGGGATGAGGTTCTTGGGCGATTCCCAACCCCGGGGCAGGCTGAGGCTAAGGCTGCGGAACAAGTCGGCCCAGAGGAATATCAAAAGCAATACGAAGCCCAACAAGGCAGAGAAAGTTTAAAAGCTCAACTTGAGCCAATGCTTAAAAAGTTTGGCCTACGGGATGTAGGTTTAAACATAGCTGACCAATTAGAAAATGGCGCTGGCGGCAAATATGTCAACAAACTGATTAGCGTGGCAATGGACGAGCCCGATCCGGTTCGGGTAATGAAGCATGAATCTATCCACGCTTTAAAAGATTTGGGATTTTTCACGCCCGAACAGATTAAGGTTTTAAACGACCGAGCCAGCAAAGAATGGATAAACAAATACCTAGGCTTACAACAAACAGAGATCGACGGAAAGCCCATGAGCCGCTTAGAAGGCTACCGGCTGATGGCAGAGAAGCGCGGACTAACACCCGAGCAAACAGAGCAGGAAATTATTGAAGAAGCTATTGCGGATGCTTTTGGTGATTTTGACGCAGGAGCAAAACCTCCTCCGGGGATGATTGCTTCTTTGTTTAAACGCATTAAGGCGTTCTTTGAGGCGTTACGTAATTCCTTCAGGGGTGCAGGTTTTCAAACTGCGGATGACATCTTTAAACAGATTGAGTCTGGAAAGCTTAAGCCGGTCAAAGCCGCTGAGGTTGCCAAACAAGAAAAGCCCGAGGAAGAAAAATTAAGTCTTCCCAAAACCGTCAACCGTCAAACGCCATCCGAAAAGAATGCTTGGAAGGCAACTCCTACAGAAGAAGAACAAGCTATAGCTTACGAAGAAGCTAACGGCATTCTTCCTTATGTTTCTGAGGGGCCAGTCAAGGTCTCCACTGAAAAGTACTCCATACAGAAGTTCAACCCAGAAAAACATTTGGAGTTCAATCCTGCGCTGGGTGTCCCAATCAACAAAGACGGTACGGTTACCCTCTATTACCACACCACAAAAGAAAAAGCCGTCAAGATTGGCAACCAAAAAGTTGTGCCGTCTGAAGGACGTAATAGGGTTTACCTTACCAACGAATCTGTCGGCGCAGATATTCTAAGGAATCGCGGAAACTTTGAGCAGGATTTAGATGGAAGTACTGTCTTGATTTATGCCAATCCGGAACTGTTACAGCTTGATAAAGAGTATGACAACGGGCGTAGAGACTTCTTTATCCCCATAACTCAAGGCGATTACTTTAACAAGAAGATGAAGCTCCAATCGATCCAAAAAGGTCGGGGGGAGGCTATTGTTGAAGAATTTAGTTACGGCGACCATGAGGGGCGCATCACATCAGCGGTCACGGCGTATCAACAAGCCACGCCCGCCGAACGCAAAAAGATGGTGGCAGCAGCGCGTAAGTTTTTGAAGAAAGAACACAACGTTAGTTCTTTGCTTTCCGAAAACGGCAAGCTAGAAAAAACCCGAGTGGGGGACTACAACCTTACCTATGACGGAAACAGCGTTGCTTCTTTAGGATTGGGACTGGCTTCAGCCCAACAGATCTCTGAGAAAGTATCAACCTGTCCCCGTTCAGCAATCTGCGAAGGTCTGTGTTTGGGCGAAACATCCGGCGGCAACTTTATGTTTGGCGGCGCAGCTCAAGAGGATGTGGGCGACATCAAGAAGAGTTCATTCCGTGCGGCTGCTCGCATGATGCAGTACTTAAAGACTGAAGCCTTAATCGTACATCCAGAAGAGTTTACAACCCTCTTGCAGGGAGAAATTGATTCTTTCTCTAAGTGGGCCAACTCACCAACAGAAAGAAAACGCGACCCGGTTACAAAGGCTTTCTTAAACATTGAGAAAGAAATTTACGCGCCAGCAATTCGTTTAAACGTTACGTCTGACTTCAAACCAGACATGTTTAAAGGCTTGATGGCAGCAAACCCGGATGTAACGTTTTATGACTACACCAAGTTAGGCAGTGATCCGATAGCGCCCAACCATCATCTAACCTTCTCTTCTACAGGTTTTGGTCAGATTATTAAAGGTGAAAAGGTTTTCTTCAAGGACAAGGCTGGCCGGTACGACCACAACTGGGCCACCATGCGTGATCGTCGTTTAAACAAAGGCCAGAACGTTGCGATGGCGTTTTCCAGTAAATCCGCATTGCCTAAGTTCTTACAAGACGAGGAGACCGGAGCCACATACAGGGTTTTGGACGGCGATGACTATGACGCCCGATTCCTTGATGAGAGCAGTCAAACTAAACAAGAGTCCAACGGTTTAGGGGTGATTGTTGGATTGAGAAACAAAGCTGGCAATCTGAGCGAAAAGAATGCCGTAGAAAAAACTGGCGGCTTCTTTGTTCAGTATGACCCCAAGACAGATGGCGACACTATAGTTGTCCCCAATCAGGCAGAGTTTAAACAGAAGGTCATACCGATTGCCAAGGGTAAATTAAGCCTGCGTGCGGCTCCTAATACGCCAGAATTTAAACGTTGGTTTGGTAATAGCAAGGTAGTCAATAAGAATGGTGATCCGTTGGTGGTGTATCACGGCACATACAACGACATTAGCGAATTTAAACTTGGAGAAAAGGCCAACCGCACCGGAAATCCTGACGGGTTCTACTTTACTCCAGATGCACAAGAAGCATCCGGCTACGCTGATCGCGGAGACGGGGCCGATGACGGAAACGTCATGCCCGTCTATCTAAAAATAGAAAACCCCTTCCTGCGCGGCAGTAATGTTGATAACCGGATGTTAGGGCAGTTTGAAAAAGAATTGCGTGCAGAGAATCCTAACCTTAACGAAGATTGGATTTCCGGAAAAATGGAAATCTTCAAAGACAAGGCTGCAAGGAACAATTTCCCGGGCATTTTTCCCAACATCACTTTCACCCCAGCAGCAATGACGCGCGTGCTGCAAGCTGGTGGCTACGATGGGTTTAAAGACGGCTCACACTGGATTGCCATCAAGCCCGAGCAGATCAAGTCAGCCACCGGAAATGTAGGTACATACGATATCAAAAACCCCGATATCCGCTATAGCTTAAAGACTTCATTCCCCACGGCTGCTGCCGCCGTAGAGGCAACCAAAGACATCACTGCGCCCGACACCAAAGAGTTTAAACTCTTCCAAGGAGCAAGCACGCTTAAAGAAGACGGCAAACCTAAGCTGATGTTCCACGGCTCAAAGAACATCTTCTTTACATTCCGCGACAACGATCCCATCTTTGTAGCTGAAGACGCAGATTCTGCGGAGTATTTTGCCCGCGACAAGGGAATGCGGACTAAAGCCTCTGCCGTTCCAAATCAAATCTATCCTCTCTGGGTAAGGGCTGAGACGCCATTTGATTTTGAGAATCCCGTACATGTGGATTCTGTCGTTCAGCTTGTCGGCGATGACAAAATCTTAGAAAAGATGCGTGAGGGAGACTGGCGAACTATTGAAGGAGCGCCCGTCCAAAAGGCCCTCAAGCAATTAGGTTTTGATTCCTTCTATGTAAACGAGCTAAGAGATGACACTGGTCAGGTCAAGAAAAACCTTGCCGTGTTTAAAGCCAATCAGGTCAAGTCCGCCACGGGTAACTTCGGTGACTTTAGCGAAAAGCGCGACATTCGATACAGTCTCCCTAACATTTCCGCATCCGCTAACGCAGCGGTAGGACGAGTCACCACCACCAGAGAAACAAAAGGTTGGGCAGATCGATTGGTCGGGGCTTTGGCTCAAGAAAATTATTCTTCCTATCGACAACAGGCACTCAATAGATACAACCGATTGGGCGAAGCAGATAAGTTAAGAGCCGAGAAAATGGGCGGCGCGGCCCTTCTTGCAAGCAACAGCGCAGAATCTGCCGCCCTGATGTCGGATTTACATTCGGGCGTGGTGGCTTCCGTCATGGGTGTGGGCGACCGCCGGGGCGGAATTCCTATCCTTAGAAATGGAATTACCACTGTAGATCATTCGCAAAAGGGCGTCACAGCCATCTTTGCACCCCTTGCACAATACCAAGACCCCAAGGTCTACCAGTACTTCCAGTTTTATTCCGCCGTAAAACGTGGAGCCCGTCTCCTTCAAGAGGGCAGGGAAAGAGTTATTACCCCTCAAGACGTAAAACACGCTCAAGAGTTGGGTCAGAAATTCCCAGAGTTTGAGGGGATTCGTAAGGAATGGGTAAGCTTCAACAATGCTTTGGTTAAATATCAAGTAGAGACTGGCGTTCTATCCAAAAAAGATGCCGACGTTTACACGATGTACTCGGACTACATCCCCTTCTACCGTCAGATGGACGGAGAAAAAACCATAGGCCCAAACATCTTCCAATCCATCTCCGGAGTTAAAAAACCCAAAGCTCTTAAAGGAGGAGAGGCTCCTCTTGCAGACTTCTTGGAGACGGTGGTTAGGAATACACATGCCGCCATAGGCGCGGGGATGAAGAATGTAGCCGCTCAAAGGGCGGTGTCTGTGGGTAAGGACGTGGGGATTGTCCACGACGTACAACCGGGCCACGCCGTGTCTGCGCTGGAGCAGATTGTGGTTCTGGAGAATGGCGTTAAAACTGTCTATCAGGCTAACGATCAACTCTTTGTCGATGCGGTGAAGAGTTTAAACATGCCTGAACTTCCGTTTATGAGCATTTTGTCAGCGCCCGCTAACTTGTTGAGAAACCTTGTGACCAAAGATCCCGGGTTTATCATGACCAACTTGTTGCGTGACTCATTGTCGGCATACATAACAAGCGGTACAAACGCTACCCCAATAGCAGGTACGGTCATCAATTTTGCCAAAGGAATGAAAGGCAACAGCCCGTCATTTGAAGCTTTGATGGATGCGGGCATTATCGGTGGGTATGAGTTCAGCGCCAACGTAGAGCAGTCGGGCGCAACATTGGCTAAGGATCTTGCTAGAAAATCCGGTAAAGGCGGCGGCATCCTAACCCCGTTTACATCATTGTGGGAAGGTTTGGAAAAAGCAAGTACAGCTTCTGATGCCGCTACCCGTATGGCTGTTTACGACCGAGTGTTACAGGAAACAGGTAACGAAGCAGAAGCTTTGTACCGCGCTTTAGAGGTAATGAACTTCAACCGCAAAGGAAGCTCTGCCGTGGTGCGGATTCTGACGGCGGCGGTGCCATTCTTGAACGCCCGTATGCAGGGTCTGGATATCTTCTACAGGGCATCATTTGGCAGAATGAACACCGCAGATGCCAAAGAAATACAAAGGAAGTTTTTTGTTCGCGGCATGACTATGCTGGGCCTAAGTGCGCTGTATTACTTTGCAGTGGCAGGTAGCCCGGACTACGAAAAGCAAGAGCAGGAAACAAAAGACAACAACTGGCTCATCCCGGGCGTAGGAATAAAAATTCCAATCCCGTTTGAGGTGGGAACACTGTTTAAAACAGTTCCGGAACGAATTGCAGCCTACTTATTTGGAACAGATACCGGGGAAGACTTCAAGAAGGCCATGTGGAGGGCTGCGAATGGATTCATCCCAATGAGCCCGGCTGCATATATTCCTCAGACGTTGAAGCCTTTGCTGGAGGTGATGACCAATTACAGCTTCTTCACCCAGAGGGAAATTGTGAACTCGGGTTTAAAGGATGTAGATCCAGAATTCCAAGTTGGCCCCGGCACATCTGCGATGTCGCAGTTTGTTGGAAAGACATTGGGTCTATCCCCCATGAAGGTGGATCACATGCTCAAGGGTTACACCGGAACAATGGGTATGTACGCAATTGACATGATGGATTCCGTCATGGATCAATTTGGTGATAGTCCTAAACCGTCTAAACGATTTGAACAGATGCCCGTTATTAAACGGTTTGCATTAGACCCGGAAGCTCGGGGCAGCGTGACCAACTACTACGAACTTAAAGATTCGGTAGACACCGCCGTGAGGACTATGAATCTTTTGGAAAGAAGCGCCAAGCCAAAAGAGTTTGCGGAATATCTGCAAAAAAACGTTGGAGTTCTGGCGGTCAAAGATTACGTTGCAGATTTAGAAAAATCCATGAAGGATCTAAGAGACATGAAGAGAACCATTCAAGGCTCTCCCATGAAGTCAGATGAAAAGCGCGATGCAATTACTGCAATTGGTCAAGCCGAAAGTAATTTGACACAGAACATTCAAACTGTTAAAAGAGCAATCAGCGAATTGAAATAACATTATTGTCGAATAACCAGCCTATGGTTTTTCGATGGGCATCTTCCCATATCTCACGTTTCTGTGCTTTATCCCACATAAACCCCTGATCGACCTGATGATGGCATATGTAGCAAAGAGCGGCGATGCGGTAATCCTCGGCTTTAATGCCCTTGCCTTTCCCATCTCTCAGTTGATTGGAGTGGGCTGCAACTACAGTCCCGTCTTCTGCGCCACAGTGCATACAAGGCGCTTCTCTGACGGCCTCAAGTAATTTTTGATTCCGGTACATAAAGATCCTTAAATGAAAATAAAACCAATAAATTCATATATCTTTCATGTGCTGGCTAGAGAATAGGCGACGGCATGAAAAACATACCTAACCAAGAACAAGCACAAGAATTCGATGAGCATATAACTCATTGGCAGACAGTTCTTAATGTACAGGATTGGCGGATGGAGCGGGTGCCTAAACCTGCAAAAAACGCTATGGCCTCCGTTGAATTTGATAACGGGGCAAGGTTGGCAACTCTGAGATTGGGGGATTTTGCCAGCACTCCTATAACTACCCACTCACTCTCCATGACGGCTCTCCATGAGACGCTTCATGTTTTCCTGCACGACTTTCTAACCGCAGCCCAAGAAAAGGGTTGTGAACGGCTTGAGGCCGAAGAACATCGTGTTATCAATGTGCTTGAAAAACTACTGGGTAAAGACTATGCGAATAAGTGACAAGGATTTTATTGATGCTTGGAAGAACTGCCCGAGTCCATCAGAGTTAGCTGGGATTCTTGGAATGGGTGAGAGGTCAGTCTACAAAAGAAGATTGGCTATAGAAGCAAAACACAAAATACTTTTGCCCGCTCAAGGTCAGAACTCAAAGTATACGCCCGAAGACGTGAGAGTTATCATGTCTAAACGCAAGGATGTAAACAGGCTTGAGATACAGAATGGTATTATTTTGGTTGGGTCGGATGCCCACTACTCGCCCGGCGTTATACCGATTGCACACAAAGCTTTCTGCAATGTGATGGCAGAGCTTGGAAAAGAAGTAAGGGCAGTCATTTTAAACGGGGACATTTTGGACGGCGGAAGCATTAGCCGACATGGTCGAATCCGATGGAAGCCAGCCGTCACAGTTAAAGACGAACTTGAGGCAGTGCAGGCTCGTTTAAACGATATAGAAAAGCTTCGGCCCGCAGGATGCCAGCTTCTAAGAACCTACGGAAACCACTGCGCTCGATTTGAGACAAGGCTCTCGGGCATGGTTCCTCAGTATGAGGGCATAGGAGGCTTTACCTTAAAAGACCACCTCCCCTTCTGGACGGACTCCGAAAGAATCGATATCAATGAAGACACGGTTGTGATCCATGACTGGCACTCGGGCGTCCACTCAGGCTGGAATGACACTTTAAAGGGTGGATGTAACGTTATAACGGGTCACACCCATGAACTCTCAGCCAAAGCCCACAGGGGATTTAAGAACACCCATTACGGGATTAAGACGGGCATGTTGGCAGATGAAGATCAGGATGAGTTTTCATACCGTCAAGGTAAGCCCGGTTTAAACTGGCAATCAGGTTTTGCAGTTCTAACTTGGGTGGATGGTATGTTGCTGCACCCAGAATTCTGCGCAGTACGGGACAATGAGAGGGCCTATTTTAGAGGCCGTTTATTTGCGGATTAAACATGAGTCCATATCTAATCATCGTGACGGGCGCGATATATGCTTTTATATCGGCAGAGCAATTCTTCAAAGGAAATCCCTATGTGGGAATGATGTACGCAGGGTACGCATTCTCCAACATAGGGCTTTACTTCATGGCTAAATAGCCTACTCTTCTCCAAAAACTGGAATGATGGGCTCTTCGTCAAATTCATTTGACTGCCAAGCCTCAACTAAAGATGCAAATTCTTGCAGTCTTTCCATGTTCTCGGTCTCAATCTGAGCAGACCCGCCGCAATCTAACGCGATCATCAATGTGTACATAAACACCTCCGGATTAAGATCTTAATCCATTTTTGTGACGCTTAAAAGTTGCTGTGTACGTCCGGCGTGTCTTTGCCATAAATGCGTTCACGCTCTAATTTTTGTATTTCAACAAGGGGATTTGCCCCCTTGCGAAACAAGGCGTTGATGTTTTCAAATGTCGCACACTCCGAATGCCAATACCTACCGAAAAACGCATCTACATCCGCATCCGTGTCTACTGGTTTATCGCAGTGGCAGCACTTCATTCTGTTCCACCGGCTTTCTCTTCGTCGGCTTTTAGAATTTTGCCGTCTCGGATTGCATCTCTGAGCAGGCTTACAAAGCCATAGTTAATTAAACATCTTACTGCGTTGGCATCCATATCAAGATTGACGGTAGCTGATCCGTCCTCGTTGTCTGATATGTGCGTCATGGTCAATTTAAAGTCGTCAGTCATTTCAATGCCTCCATCCACATAGGAAGTTTTTCAAAAATGTATCCGGAGAAGAACCCGAATACAACCAATACAGAAAAAGCACCAATTCCTACAAGAGCCGTCTCAACGTAAAAAAAGGTTTTCCTCACAAAATTATCAAACTTGTTCATCTGTAATCACCTCTGATTCTGTTTCAATCCACACCCTAGCTCCGCATGAGAGCGGTTTGTCTGGGCTGTAAACAACCCTACTCGGGCCGTTTATAAGTACGCGCTTTGCATACTTGTTTTCCTTATAGGTTTTTACCGTAAGGACTGGGTCTTGTGTGCCATTTTTTGTATTGGCTTTAACTACGTGTTGGTTTACATGTATGATTGTTTTCATGTTTAAACGGTTCCTTGTTGATCTCCTTTCTAACTCTCTCGTCGGTTGAAAATCTATGCCCGTTGAAACAAATCCTTCTGCGGTAGACAGAAGATTTATAGGTGCGGGTTTCTAAAATTTCACTAGGTGCGCCGCAGCTACATTTCATTTAAACGCTATCCAATATATCCAGCTTGGCGGCTTCCAACATAAACACACTTCGTTCCGCAGATACGTTAGCGTAGGACACCTGCAAGATGTCTTCCTCATCAAAGAACACCACCATGCAGCTTGAATCTTCAGTCATCATCTCTCTGACCTCATCTAAAAGTTCGTGGGAGCTTTTACCCATCCTTATGACGTTCGACATTTCTCTTCCTCCTCATCGGTTAACCATTGACGCACAAAAAAATATTCACCCAAGTCCTCAATCTCTTCTTGG